>Ga0102952_1000342_pt1 | contig 18720 bp, 14 predicted proteins | sample SalPon2A_C_D1_MG_FD_78506 | JGI IMG/M metagenome (GOLD analysis project Ga0102952, IMG submission 78506) | Soil microbial communities from South San Francisco under conditions of wetland restoration - Salt Pond MetaG R2A_C_D1_MG | ecosystem: Environmental > Terrestrial > Soil > Wetlands | place... | reverse complement strand
GGGCCCTCGGCGCCTTCGGCGATCCCGCCGCGGTGGCGCCGCTGCGCGAGCTGCTCGAACGGGACGGCGACCCCACCGTCGCGCGTGCCTGCATCGATTCGATCTGCGCGCTCTCGCCGGCGGATTCGGACTGGTGGGCGGAGTTGCACGAGCTCACCTCCGACTCCCGCGACCAGGTGCGCAACGCGGCCCTCGAGAAGCTCATCGAGGTCGGCGGACCGGGGACCGAGGAGCTGGTCGACTGGGCCCTGGAACACCCGCAGTGGTCGACGCGACTCGTCGCCCTGGACTGGCTCGAACGCCGGCGCACGCGCGAGGCGACGGGCAAGATCATCGCGCGCATGCCGGCCGAGTCGGGCTTCGTGCTGCACCGCTTCGGCGAGGCGCTGTGGCGCCTGACCGGCCAACCGCACGGCAGCGATGCCGGGCGCTGGACGCGCTGGTGGAAGGACGCGGGCGCGACCTTCGAGCCGATCGATCCCGAGGAGCTGGCCGCCCGGGAGGCGGAGGAGACGCGCCGCCGCCTCGCCGAGACGACCAAGGCCAAGGCCTTCTTCGGCGTGCACCTCGAGTCGCGGCGCATGGTGTTCGTGATCGACGTCTCCGGGTCGATGGACGAGCGGCTGCTGCCCGCCCCGGGCGAGGAGCTCGGCCGCACGCGGATGGAGGTGGCGCGCGAGGAGCTGGAGAAGTTCCTCGTCGGGCTCGACGACGGAGCGCTGTTCAACGTGCTGGTGTTCTCCTCCGAGGTGCGCAAGTGGAAGTCGCAGGGGGCGGCCAGCTCGAACCCCGAGACGCGCAAGGAGGCGAGCGATTTCGTCGCCGGGTTGATGGCCGGCGGAGGCACCAATCTCTACGGAGCGCTGGAGACGGCCTTCGCGGACGCCGACATCGACACCATCATCCTGCTCTCCGACGGTGAACCCTCGGAGGGACGGGAGCTCGAGCCCTACATGATCCGCCGGCGGGTGGGGGAGTGGAACGCCAACCACGGGGCGGTGATCCACTGCATCGCGGTGGGCGGCTCGCTCGCGGTGCTCGAGCAGCTCGCCGCGGATACCGGCGGCACCTACGTCGAGTTCGAGTAGCCCGGCGCGAATTCCCCCGGCTCGAGCGTTCGGTGGCCGGGGTTTTCTGATACGAAGCCTGGGGCCGCCCGCCGAGCGTGCCCCGCTTGAAGACCGCTCTGCGCACATTCCTCTCGCTCGCCGCCGCGCTGCTCCTGCTCTGGGGGCTCGCCGTCTGGGGCGACGTCTCCGCGGCGACGGTGGCCGCGACGCTGCGGCGCATCCCCGTGGGGACCTGGTGCACGGCGCTGGCCGTGCACTGCGGGATCTATGCCGCGCGCTCGCTGCGCTTCCAGATGCTGATGCCCGCCGGCGAGCGGCCGTCCTTCGGCGCGGTGCTCGCCGTCTCCGCCGCCCACAACCTCGCCGCCTACGTGCTGCCGGCGCGCGCCGGCGAGGCGACGTTCGTGCTCTACCTCAAGGGCAGCCGCGGCGTGTCGACCGGCGCCGGGCTGGCCTCGCTTGTCGTGTCGCGGATGCTGGACCTGGCGACGCTCAGCGCGGCGCTGGCGATCGCGACCGCCTGGCTGGTCGGGGCGCGCGGCTGGACGGAGTCGCCGGCGACTTCCTGGTTCGCCGTCGGGCTGTTGGCGCTCTGCGCGGGCTTGCTCTTCTACGCGAGCTTCGCCGGCAAGCGTCTCGTCGGGCTCGCGCAGCGGCTCGTCCGCCTGCTCGGTCTCGGTCGCAGCAAGCTCGCTCGCCGGCTCATCGAACGCAGCGAGCACCTCGGCGACACCCTGCAACTGGTCCGCGAAGCCGGCGGCATCCCCACCGCCGTCCTGCTCTCGCTCGTCGTCTGGGGCGGCGTCTTCCTGTTCTACGCGATCCTCGCCGGGGGCTTCGGCCTGCCCGAGAACATCGGCTTCGTCGAGGCCGCGTTCGGCTCCAGCATCGCGGTGATGACGAACATCCTGCCGATCAATTCGCTGGCCGGCTTCGGCACCCAGGAGTGGGGCTGGGCGTTCGGGTTCGGGCTGCTCGGCGTGGGGCGGGAGCTGGCGATCTCGACCGGCGTCGGCGTTCACCTGGTCCAGCTCGCCAACGTCTGCGGCCTGGGGCTCCTGGGCCACCTGGGCATGGCGCTGTGGCCGAAACGCCCCGCCGCGCCGCGGCCCAGCGAGTAGGCTGGGGGAAGGTATGTCCGCCAGCAACGCACAGGCTCAGATCGAGCTGCACCGCCACCTCGCGCCGCGCTACGCGTACCGCTATGGGATGAAGTTCTCGCGGCTGTTCCAGGAGGACTGGCACCGCGAGATGATGTCCTACATGCCCGCGGAGGCGCGGCGGGTGCTCGACCTCGGTTGCGGCACCGGCTTCTTCCTCGCCGAGCTGGAGCACCAGCGTCCGGGCGCGGTCGGCCTCGACATCAGCCACGAGATGCTGCAGGTCAGCGAGCAGTACGTCCCCGGCGCGCGGGTGATCACCGCCGACGCCGAGACGCTGCCCTTCGCCGACCGCTCGTTCGACACGATCTTCTGCAAGGGCTGCCTGCACCACACGCGCGACCACATCGCCTTCCTGGAGAACTGCCGCCGGGCGCTGGCCCCCGACGGGATCTTCGTGCTCAGCGAGCCCTGCAACGACAACTTCATGATCCGCTGGGCGCGCTACCTGCTCTACCGCTTCAGCCCCTACTTCGACCTCGGCGACCAGGGCTTCAAGAAGGAGGGGCTCAAGGCGCTGTGCGAGCAGGCCGGCTTCGAGGTCGTCGCCTCGCGCCGCTACGGCGTCTTCGCCTACCTGTTCGGCGGCTTCCCCGACCACTTCGGCGTGCTGCGCTTCGTGCCCGGCAACGCCTGGCTCTTGCGGCAGATGCTGAAGCTCGACCGCCTCATCGTCTCCACCCGCGTGCTGCGCATCCTCGCCTTCCAGATCGTGATCGCCGTGCGGCCCAAGCCCGCCGGCGCGAACGGCAAGGAGTAGCCCGTTTTCCTCCGTCGCGCGCGGAGGTCCGTCGGCTACCGTCGCCGTCCCTCGACGCCTTCCACCGCAATGCCGCTGCGTCGCAACAGCTCGGCGGTGATTCCGGAGCCGTCGGTCACGGCGCCCGCGACGTGCGTCTGGCAGACCCCGCAGGAGGGCGAGCGCTCCTTCAGGTAGGCGCGGTAGATGCCTTCGGCGCGGCACAGCTCCAGCGCGCCGCGCGCGCCGGCCAGGAACTCCGCGGTCACGTCACGCCCGTGTTCGGAGACCATTCGCTCGTCGCCGTCGAGCACCGCCCCCGCGTCGCGCGTCTCGATCCACGACGCGGGTCGCGGGGTGCCGAGACCGCCGGCCTCCTCGGGGCAGTACGGTACCGCCCGCTCGCCGCGCAGCGCCAATGCCCGCTGCAGCACGGCGTCCTCGTTGTCGCGCGCGTCGTGGCGGCAGCGCTTGCCGAGCAGGCAGGCGCTGACCAGCACGGGCTTGAGTTCCGGCATGGGCTCCAGCATAGGCCGGTGCGGGGGCCCGGCGCGAGGCTCAGGGTGTCGTCGGCAGCATCGACCAGCCGCCGGCCAGGGGGCCGCCGTCGATGCCCATGTCGTTGCGCGCGGTGCCCTGCGACGGCGGGAAGCTGACGTCCTCGTAGGCCGGGTTCGGGTTGCCGGCGTCGATCGCCGGCGAGGTGCTCGCCAGACCCAGGTCGTGGACGGTCGTGCCGAGGCCGACGAACTGCGGCTCGACGACGAGGTTGCCGACGCCGCCGACGGTGGAGTTCTCGAAGATGCTGTAGTTCACCGGCTGGATCGCCGGGGGATAGAGGACGAGCGCCTGCTGGGGATCGACGAAGCAGGGGGAGTTGGGATCGCCCCAGGTGAGCCGGCAGCCGACGTTCTCGGTCGCGATCGTGTTCTGGATCCGGCCGTCGCCGCCCTGATAGCCGCCGGGCGAGCCGTACTGGACCACGACGCCCGGCAGGATCGGGCCGCCGCCGCCGGCGTACCAGCCGCCGTCGACCGACCGATTGCGGGCGACCACGCAGTTGGTCAGGAAGAGGTCGCTCCCCGGCCCGTTGCCCGCGAAGTACAACCCGCCGGCGTACGAGCCGTTCCACTTGCACGTCGACTTCACCTCGTTGCCGGCGAAGGCGCAGTTGGACGCTTCGAAGATCACGCCGTCGTTGTCGACGAAGATCCCGCCGCCGCTGGAGCCGCACGACTCCTTGTTGAAGCCGGAGAAGGGCACGACGTTGGTCTCGACGCGGTTCTCGCGAACGATCGTCAGCGTCATCGAGGTGGTGGAGTCCTTGACGTAGAGCCCGCCGCCGTAGGCCCCGGCGTCGCAGTAACCGCCGTCGCACCAGCTGTCGAGGGCGTTGGACTCGACCACCGAGAGCTCGATCGCCAGCGGCGTGTCCTGCACCCAGATCCCGCCGCCCTCGGCCCGCGAGCCGTAGCCGCTGTGGGCGCGAACCAGGTTGTCCTCGATCGTCGAGCCGGTCACGTACAGCGCCAGCGAATCGCTGCAGCGCACGCCGCCGCCCTGCACGAAGGCGGTCTCCCCGTCGGGGTTCGCGAGGTTCCCCGACACCTGGCAGCCGTCGAGGACCAGCTGGCCGTTGGGCAGCTGCGCGTCGATGCCGGCACCACCCCAGGCCGCCGAGTTCGCAAACAACACGCAGCGCTCGAGCACCAGGTCGCCCGTCGCGATCCCCGCGGAGATCCCGCCGCCGTAGGTGGCCGACTCGTTGTCGGAGATCTCGCAGTCCTGCAACGAGACCGTGCTGTCGACGATCTCGACGCCGCTCGACTGCGAACCGTCGATGCGACACCAGACGAGCGCGGAGTTGCCGCTGGCTTGCTGGAAGCGCAACCCGTCCCAGCGGCCCTGCGCGCTCGCGTTGTGGAAGTGGATCGTCGCGTCGGATTCGCCCTGGGCGACCAGCTTGCCGAGGACCACGATCTCGACGCCCGGGTCGGCGACCACCTCGACACCGGGTTCGATGGTCAGGTTCACGACGTGGACGTCCTGGTGCAGCACGTAGGGCGAGTGCGCCGCGGTCCAGACGCCGGTGACGATCAGGGGCTCCGGCTCGCGCGCGCCGCTGCCGCCGACCTGGCCGGCGGACTGCGAAGCTCCGCCGATCGGACCGGGGTGCTGAGCGAGCGCGACGAGGGACAGCGAGAGCCCGACGACGAGGAAGCGGATGTTGCGGACGGTTGCCATGGCGAGCCTCCCTGAGCGAGCGATGGTGAGCGACGAATCCGGGCCCCGAGTCTAGCCCCTGCTCCGCGAACGCGCAGCCCCGAGGCCCGCGCCCGCCGCGCCCTCACAGGTCCTTGCGGAAGCAGCGGACCAGGCCCGCGTCCGCGAAGCCCAGCGCGCGATGCGCCGCGACACCGACCTCGTTCTCGGGGTCCGCGTCCGATGCGAACTCCGCACAGCCCTGGTCGCGGCCCCAGGCCTCGGCGGCCGTGACCAGGGCGCGTCCCGCACCCCGCTCGCGAGCGTCCGCGGCGACGAACCATCCTTCGAGGTAGGCGACGCGGTGCGTGCGACAGCCTTCGGCCCACGGTCGGATCGAGACCTCGGCGAATCCGAGCGCGCTGCCCGCGTCGTCCTCGGCCAGCAGCACCGCCCACGGATGCCGCGGGAACTTCCCGGCGAAGTACGCGTCGACCTCGCGGCGGTGCTCGCCGGGAACGTCCTCGGGCCACAGCGCCCGGCGCAGCTCCAACCAGACCGCGGCGTCCGCGGCTCCTGCGGGTCGTACCTTCACGTCGACCGCGCGCCGCTTCGATTCGCGGGGCGCGGACGTCCTTACTAGCATCCGCGCCCCGCGCCGCGCACGCGCGATCCGCCGCGGCTCGCGAGGGCGCGTCCCGCCTGGTCGCGGATCCCGGGCTCGACTACAACATGCCGCGGCCGCACGCTCGCCTCGGAAAGATGAACGCCTCCCACTCCCGCGCCGCGGCGCCGAAGGGCCTCCGCTTCCCGCGCCGCCTGCTGGAGCGGATCGAGCCGCGCAGCCCGCGCGACGCCGGCATCTACCTGCTGCTCTGCGTGGTGCTGGCGCTCTTCGCCGTTCGCGGGATCGGGAACTCGGCCCTGCCCCACGGGTCGGACTTCACCTTCTACTACGACGCGGGCCGGGCGATCCTGCGCGGCGAGGATCCCTTCGGCGTGGAGGGCTTCATCTACCTCCCGGCCTTCGCCGTGCTCGTCGGGCCGCTGGCGCTGCTGCCGTACACGCTGGCCTCCGTCGTCTGGCAGGTCGCGTCGCTGACCGCGTTGCTGTGGTCGGCGCGCGCGGCGTGCCGGCTGGCGGTCGGAGAGCGGGGCGAGGCTCCGTCCTGGGCGCTGTGGTTGCCGCTGGCCACCGTGGTGCGCTTCGCGGACTCGAACCTGAGCTACGGCCAGGTCAACGCGTTCACGCTGGCGCTGATCCTGTGGGCGGTGCTCGCCCTGCGGCGCGGCGCCTGGGGGCGCTGCGGCGTCGCCATCGGTCTCGCCGGCGTGATCAAGATCCTGCCGCTGGTGCTCGTGCCGTACTGCCTGCTGAAGGGCTACCGCAAGGCGGCGGCGACGGCGTGCCTCTCGTTCGTGGCGCTGGCGGCGCTGCTGCCCGTGCCGTTCCTCGGGCCGAGCGGCACCGCGAGGAGCTTCGGGGGTTTCTGGGAGGTAATCGCCCGGCCCTACGCCGAGGGCGGGCAGGAGCTGCTCGACGAGCGTCGCTACGTCGCCGGCCAGAGCCTGACCGGCGTGGCCTACCGGCTGCTGACCGACTCCCCGGCGAGCTCCAACGACGACGCCAGCCGGGCCAACCTGGTCTCGCTGCCGCCCGCCGAGGTGCAGGGGATCGTGCTCGCGCTGATCGCCCTGCACGTCGCTGCCTTCCTGATCGTGCTGCTGCGCCTCGGCGTGCCCATGCACTCCGGCGCCTGGGCGAAGGAGGTTGGCTTCACGCTGTGCACGGTGCTGCTCGTGGCGCCGCTGGTGCACAAGGCGCACATGCTCTGGGTGCTCCCGGCCTCGACGGCCGCGTTCGTCGCCTGGCCCCGGCGGCGGCCGGGCGGCTGGGCCCGCGCGCACCGCGCGGCGTTCCTGCTCGGGACGGCCTCGATCGCGCTCACCACCCCGGCGCTCCTCGGCGCCTTCCTGCCGCCGTACTCCAGCGCCTTCTGCGTGTTCTTCGGCATCGAGGCGATCTGGCTGAGCCTGATCGCCGATCGGCTGAGCGATCCGGCACCCGAATGCTGGACCTGAGCGCGCCGCCTCCCGCGCCGGATACGCGCCGGGCGGTCCGTCGACGCCGCCCGTGCGCGTGGCTGCCGCGAGCCTGCTAGAATCCGCTCCCATGACCGCCAAGCGCGTGCTGGTGCCCCTCGCCGAGGGCTTCGAGGAGATCGAGGCCGTGACCATCGTCGACGTGCTGCGGCGCGCGGGGGTGGAGGTCGTGGTGGCCGGGCTCGCGGACACCCGGGTGGTCGGCTCGCACGGTATCGCCCTCGACGCGGACACGGTCTTCGACGGCGTCGACCCGGCGAGCTTCGACATGATCGTGCTGCCCGGGGGCATGCCGGGGACGCTGCACCTTTTGCAGGACGAGCGCGTGCTGGAGGCGGTTCGCGCGCTCCACGGGGCGGGCCGGCACACCGCGGCGATCTGCGCCGCGCCGCGGGTGCTCGCCGCGGCCGGCGTGGTCTCGCGCGTGCCCGTCACCTCCCATCCCAGCGTGCGCGGCCAGCTCGGCGACGCCGACGTCCGCGCCGAGCCCCGCGTGATCAAGTCGGGCAAGGTGCTGACCAGCCAGGGCGCGGGCACGGCGATGGAGTTCGCGCTGGAGCTGGTGGCCGAGCTCTGCGGCCGCGAGCGGGCCGACGCGCTGGCCGCGGCGATGGTCGTGCCGCGGTGATGGTCGACCTCTGGCGCGAGATCGCCGAGATGCGCGCGCGGGGCGAGTCCTGCGCCCTCTGCACGATCGTCAAGACCCACGGTTCGACTCCCGGCAAGCAGGCGATGAAGATGCTCGTGCGCGCCGACGGCACCTTCGCCGGCACCGTCGGCGGCGGGTGCCTGGAGGCCGAGGTCTTCGAGGCGGCGCTGGCGAGCCTGCGCGACGAGCGCCCGCGCACGCTCTCGTTCTCGCTCAACGAACGCGACTACCCCGACAGCGGTCTGCTCTGCGGGGGCCAACTGGAGATCTTCGTGGAACCGATCACCGAACCCCGGCTGTTCGTCTTCGGCGGCGGCCACGTCTCCGGCGCCCTCGCCGAGCTCGCCCGCCGCGTGGGCTTCCACGTCACTGTGGGCGACGACCGCAAGACCTTCGCCACGCCCGAGGCCCATCCCCGGGCCCACGAGGTGCGCTGCGCGAGCTTCGACGAGCTGGCCCGCTCGATCGCCCCGGCGCGCGAGCACTACGTCGTCGTCGCCACGCGCGGACACGACCAGGACGACGTCGTGTTGCGGGCGTTGCACGCGGCCGGGGCGCGGCCGAAGTACCTGGGCATGATCGGCAGCCGCTCCAAGAAGGCGCAGGTGTTCGAGAAGTTGCGGGCCGCGGGGGTCGGAGACGATTTCCTCGCAACCGTGCGCACGCCGATGGGTCTGCCCATCGGAGCGCGGACGCACGAGGAGATCGCGGTCAGCGTCGTGGCCGAGATGATCCAGGTGCGCCGGCTCGGTTCCGCGGACCCGGCTTCGGAGGCGACCGGCTGACACCGCCCCGCGACGGCGGCGCACCGATTCGGGGCCGCCGGTGGCGCCGGTGGCGCCGAGAGGGGGCCGGGTCGGCGGCGGCGAAGCTCCGCACACCGCACTGGGGGATCCCGTGCGCCGCTCGGGCGTCGGGGGCGGCCCGTCGGCGGTTCGCGGGGGCGCGGCCGCGTTGACGGTCTCGGGGGCCCTCCTTATCCTGCTCGGCCCTCCTCGCCGCCCTGCGCCTCGCCGCTCCGGGGGGCGCGGGCGCCGGACCCCGGTGCTCGCCCGGCGGGCCCGGTAACCCGCCGGGGCCGTCGAGGTAGCCCGGGACGTCTCCCAACCGCCGAGGTCTCCGCATGATTTCCAAGCTCACCCGCCTGTTCGCCGGCTGCACCGTCCTGGCCTTCGGGGTCCTGCCGGTGGTCGCCGACACGATCTACCTGACCGACGGGAAGACGCTCGACGACGTCACCATCCTCGAGGAGACGATGCTCCAGGTCGTCTACCGGGAGAAGGGCAAGAGCGCGGAGAAGACGGTCAGTCCCGACGACCTGCTGCGCGTGGAGTACCGGCGCATGCCCGCGCAGCTCGACGAGGGCAACTCCCTGATCGCCGACGGCGACATCGGCGCGGGGCTCGACGACTACCAGGAATGGCTGGCCGGCATCCAGAGCGGCGAGAACACCAAGGATCGCCAGCCCTGGGCTCCGGCCTACGCCATGCGCCGGGTGCTCGACCTGAACATGACCCTGGGCGACCTGAACGGCGTGATCAAGGCCGCCGACGCCTTGATCTCCCACGCGCCGAACTCGCGTCACGTGCCCGGCGCCTACCTCGCCAAGGCCGAGGCTCAGCGCCTGCTCGGCAAGTACGACAGCGCCCGCGGCACCATCTCCAGCTTCCGCGACCTGATCGACAGCAAATCGCTCTCCGAGCTGTGGCGGCTGGAGGCCGAGCTGGCGGACGTGCTCAACGACCAGACGGTCCAGGGCCAGGCGCGGCGGGACAAGCTGATCACCGTGGCGACCGCCGCCGGGACGAAGTACCCGATCGTCCGCAACCGCGCCCGCGTCGCCGAGGGCGAGTCCTACATCTCCGGCGACTCGCGGCAGTTCGACAAGGCGCGGGCCGTCTTCCAGGAGATCGCCGACGACCCCAAGGCCGACGACGCGACGCTCGCCGGTGCCTACACCGGGCTCGGTGACTGCCTCTTCCAGCAGGCCGCGAACAAGGTCAACGCGGGCCAGGACGCGACCGAGGACCTGCGCAACGCGCTGCTCAACTACCTGCGCGTGGTGGTCGTGTACGAGGACCAGACCCGCTACGTCTCCAAGGCGATGTTCTTCGCCGGGCGGGTGTTCGACCTGATGGACGGCGAGGACGCGCGGGCCGGCGCGAACAAGATGTACCGCGCCGTGGCCCAGCGCTACCCGACCTCCGAGTGGGCCCAGATGGCCGGCCACTAGCCCGGATCGCGATACGCTCCGCGCGGGCGGCGTCTCGAAGGAGACGCCGCCCGCGTCTGTCGATCCACCGCGCTCGAGCTGGGCTCCGCGCCCGCTCCGGCCGGGGAGTTCGAGGTCCCCGCCGCGCCGGAGCGCCGCGGCTCCCCGAAACCGTCGTCGCCGTCGGCGCCGGTCGCCCTCCCCAATGCGACGCGCGCGCCACGGGCCCGGCCGCCCGGCGTCTGCTCCCTGTCGCCGGCCCGGGGCGCGCGCACGTCGCCCGCGCCCGGAGCCGTTCGCGGGAGAGGGAGGCATCGCGTTGGGAATCTCGTCGTCGCCGCCGAGCTGGGGCGGATTGGAGGAGCTGGAGCCGGCCCTGCGGGCCTACCTGAAGCGGCGCTGCCGCGATCGCAGCGAGGTGGACGACGTGCTCCAGGAGACGTTGCTCCGCGCCGCTCGCTATCGGGGGACGCTGACCGATCGCGGGCGCCTGCGCGGCTGGGCGACGCGCATCGCGGGCAACGTGCTGCGCGACCACATCCGCCGCGAGTGCCGGCTGCGCCGTGCGGAGCTCGACGACGAGGGACTGGGCAACCTGGTGGCGCGCGAACCCGCGCCGGGGGACGCCCGCAACGGGGGGCGGCTGCGGGTCGGGACCGCGGAGTACGACTCGGAGGACCTGGTCGGGCACCTGACCGCGGCCATGGACACCTTGCGCGTCGAGGACCGGCGCGTGCTGCGATCCTACTACGCGGGCGCACAGGACTGCCGGCGCACCGCCGTCGAGTGCGACATCGCGCCGGCGCTGGTGAAGGTGCGCCTGTTCCGGGCTCGCCGGCGCCTGGGCAAGGCCATCCGCCGCCGGGTGACGCAGGGACTGCTGACGTCGGGAAGCTCGCCGGCGCTCGCCGGCCCCCGAACCGCTACTGGAACCGCTATCGGAGACGCCATCGGAGGCGTGCGGTGAGCGGAGCCGCGGCGATCGGCCTGTCGGCGCTGTTGCTCTACTCCGTGCCGGCCGCCGCCGGCGGGGGACCGGGGAACCGGCCCGCCGCGGAAGGCCAGCGCGACCCGCCGCCGGCTCTGGAGCCCCGCGGCGTCCCGCACCTGGCGTCCGTGCCGGCGCAACTCGCCTACGCCCGGCGCGCGAAGGCGGCGATGACCGGAACCGAGGGCCGCGAGCGGATGCGCCGGCGCTGGGACGCGGCGCGGGCCTTCGTCGCGGTGCGGAGCTACTTCCCCGGCGAACCCTGCGCCGGTGCCGAGGCGACCTTCCGCGCCGCCGAGCTGCTGCGCGGCGGGGGCGACCTGGAGCAGGCGCTGCGCGAGCTGGGCCTCGCCCGCGACCTGTGCACGGCGGGCCCGTTCCACGCCCGCGGGGTGCTGGAGATCGGGCACCTGCAACGGCGGCTGGGCCGTGCGCGCGAGGCTCTCGATGCCTACGAGGAGCTCTACGCCGGGGACGGCGTTCCGCGCGCCGTGCGCGACGAGGCCACGCTGTGGGCCGGGCGCGTGCACCAGCAGGCCGGTCGGACGGAGGAGGCCCGACGCCTGTGGGAGCGCGCCGCCCGCGAGGCCGAGGATCCCGTCCAGCGGGTCCGTGCCTACGACGAGCTCGCGCTGGTGCTGATCGAGCGTGGCGATCTCGAGGGGGCGGCGGGCATGCTCGAGCGCTCCCGGCGGGCGTTGCACGAGGTCGCGCAGGAGCGTACGCCGCTGGGCGAGCGCGTGCGCGGCGCCCTGGGTCGCATGCGCGCGATCGCGGCGCTGCGCCACTCGGTCGAGCGGCGACGCGGAACGGTTCGCATCGACCGCGGCGCCGACCGGGACGGCGGGCGCGAAAAAAAAATCTCGACCGGCGAGAAGTTTTGATTCCCAGCGGCGGTCTCGTTTCGCTATCAAGATCCCTGAGCTGGCGACCGGTTCACACCGAACCGGCGCCGAGGATTCTGAAAGGGATCTAGCTCACGACATCAAGAGGGCGGTCCGTTCCTTCCGGTCGGACCGCCTCGTCGTTGCCGGGGAGTCTCCGGCGGGGCGCTCTCGGGGAACCGGTGAGGCACCGGCCGCGCGGTCCGGACGGCTCAGACGCCGATGCCGTAGTACGTGAAGCCGTGGGCCTCGAGCGTCTTGCGGCTGTAGATGTTGCGTCCGTCGAAGATCACCGGGTCCTTGAGCTTCTCCTTGACCGCGTCGAAGTCCGGGCGGCGGAACTCGTTCCATTCGGTGATCAGGATCAGCGCGTCCGCGCCGTCCAGGGCTTCCATCGGCTTGTCCGCGTAGTCGATCGCGTCGCCCAGGTGGTGGACCTGGGCCTCCTCGATCGCCTCCGGGTCGCAGGCGCAGACCGTCGCGCCGGCGCCCAGGAGCGCCTGGATCACGACGACCGCCGGGGCCTCGCGCATGTCGTCGGTGTTGGGCTTGAAGGCCAGGCCCCAGACGGCGAACCGCTTGCCCGTGAGGTCCTCGCCGTAGTGCTGCTGCACCATCTCGAACAGCAGGCGCTTCTGCGTCTCGTTGACCGCCTCGACGGCCTCGAGGATGCGGAAGGCGTAGCCGTGGTCCTCGCAGGTCTTCATCACCGCCTTGACGTCCTTGGGGAAGCAGGAGCCCCCGTAGCCCACGCCCGAGAACAGGAACCGCGAGCCGATGCGGTCGTCGGAGCCGATCCCCTTGCGCACCTGGTCGACCCGCGCGCCCACCCGGTTGCAGAGGTTGGCGATCTCATTCATGAAGGAGATGCGGGTCGCCAGCATGGCGTTGGCGGCGTACTTGGTCAGCTCCGCCGACTCGACGTCCATGTGGAAGATCGGCTTGCCGGTGCGGACGAAGGGGGCGTAGAGCTCGTCCATCACGTCCGCGGCCCGCTGGGAGTCCGAGCCGATGACCACCCGGTCGGGCTTCATGAAGTCGTCGATGGCCGCCCCCTCCTTGAGGAACTCGGGGTTGGAGACGACGTCGAAGGGGTGGTCGGTGTGCTCGGCCAGGACCTTGGCCACCCGCCGGGCGGTGCCCACCGGGACGGTCGACTTGTCGACCACCACGACGTACCCGGTCATGTGCTCGGCGATCGACTTGGCCGCGGAGAGGACGTACTTCATGTCCGCGCTGCCGTCCTCGTCCGGGGGAGTGCCCACGGCGATGAAGACCACCTCGGCCCGGGGGATGGCGTCGGCGTAGCTGGTGGTGAAGGTCAGCCGGCCGTCGGCGGCATTGCGCTTCAGCAGCTCCTCCAGGCCGGGCTCGTAGATCGGGACCAGCCCGGCCTTGAGCTTGGCGACCTTCTCCTCGTCGATGTCGAGGCAGACGACGTTGTTCCCGCTCTCGGCGAAGCAGGTTCCGGCGACCAGGCCGACGTAGCCGGTGCCGATGACAGCGATGCGCATGGGTGAGTTCTCGTGGGACCGCGGCGGGGGCCGGCCCCCCCCAGGGGTCCTACCGGCACCCGAGTGGAGGGATGAAACCGAGCAAGATACCGTACCCCATGGAATCGGTGAATCGGGGCGATTAACTCAGCGGTCAGAGTGCCTCCCTTACAAGGAGGAAGTCGGGGGTTCGATTCCCTCATCGCCCACCACGGGCTCGCCCGCCGCCGCCGGGGGCTCCTCGAGCAGCCACGCCACGTGCCCGCGCTCGAGGCGCGCGATCGCCAGCAGCCCGCGCCGCGACCCCCGTCCCCGGAACCGCCGCTCCAGCACCGCCGGCGCGTCGGGATGGCCGCGCTTCTGCACCTGCACCGGCCCGATGTCGTGGCGGCCGAGCATGGCGCGCACTCGCTTGGGATCGGCGGAGGAGCGGTCGACGATGCGCCAGGCGCGGACCAGCGGCGAGCGGGGCCGCTCGCGACCGCCGAGCCAGGCGATCCCCGGGCTCACCGGGGCCAGGCCGAGCTCCCGCGCCAGTCGCCCCAGGAGCCCCGAGCGGAGCACCGCCGGGTCCGGATCGCAGAGCCATGAGATTTCTGAAACTTCCGCGGGGGCCAAGGACACTACCTCCAACGGACGGCCCGAGATCTCGCCGTCCGCCGCGCCGTCGCCGCTTCCCAAGGCCACTACTTCGTGAACGTCCCGTTCGAGCGCCGTTTCCCCGGCGAGGGTGCCGGTCCAAAGTGCCACCTCGCAGAGTTCTCGTGCGTGGCTGATCCATTGCAGGCGGTGGGGCAGGTCCGGCGGCAGGAGGCCGTGCAGCGCGCGCGGATCGAACGACGGGGCCAGCTTGATGCAGGCGCCCTCGAAGCGCGCGGCCAGCGCGAGGCACGCGTCCAGCGGCGGGGACCAGCGCCGCGGATCCAGCTCCCGCGAACCCGCGGCGCGTCGGTCCGGATCGAGCAGCAGGATCGGCGCGGAGATCGGCGGCGCGAGTGCGTCCGCTACGAACACCCATTCTCGGTGACCGGCCGCGGCGAGGTTCGCGCGCGCGCAACTCGCCGTGCGCGCGTCGCGGTCGCCGGCGGCGACGGGAAGCCCGGCTGCGGCGACCGCGATGGCATCGGCGCCGAGTCCGCAGGTCGCGTCGTAGCACAGCGCCCCGGGCGCACGCCGCGCGATGCGACGGGCCCGGGAGGCCGCGACCGCGGGCCGGGTGGCCTGTTCCAGGCCGCGGCGCGTGAAGCGACCGGCCGCGGGGTTGGGGAACTTGGACCCCGCGCGTTGACGCAACTCGAACAACTCGGCGGCTTCACGCGCCAGCTCCGCGGGCAAGCGGCGTCGCAGGGCGCGCCCCACGGCGAGCGGATCGCGCAGCTCGCCCAGGCCGGCGAGGGCCCGCTCGATCTGGGGGTGGCAGTCTCCGGGCATCTGATGAAGAATCTCGTGGAGGTGGTTCCGGGCTCGCCAGCGTGCGTTCGCCGAGTGTACGCGGGTGGTCCCCCCCGTCCGGTCCTTCCTTCCGGAGCCTTCCCAATCGGAGCACACCGCAGTCTTGGCGGATCGTTCCCCGTGGCCGCGAACGAAGGAGGAAGAGCGTGAGTCGCATACTGGTGATCGACGACGAGGCCGCGTCCTCTCTCGTCATGCAGAACCGGCTCGAGGAGCTCGGGTTCGAGGTCCTCGTCGCGGACAACGGCGCCAAGGGACTGCTCGAGGCGAAGGAGGGCCGCTTCGATGCCTTCCTGGTCGACGCCAACCTGGACTCCGGCGTGGGCGGGCTGGAGGTCTGCCGGCGGCTGAAGGCCGCGCCCCAGACCGCCGCGGTGCCGGTCGTGCTGATCAGCAAGCAGGCGGCCACCACCGAGGAGATGCGCCGCGGCTTCGAGGCCGGCTGCGAGAGCTTCCTGCCCAAGGGCATGCACGGCGTGCTCGAGGACATGCTGCAGGTGCTCGCCCGCCAGCGCGCCGCCCGCGTCGAGCTCGCCAGCGAGAACCGCGCCCTCAAGGACGAGACGCGCCGCGCCCAAGAGGAGCTGCAGCGCGGAGCCGACCTGGACGTGCTGCTCGACGGGGGCGGCGACCAGTCGCTACTGCGGCGCGAGATGGCGGCCGGCCGGCCCGACGGGCTGCTGATCGTCGACGGCTCGGGCATCGTCCGGCACCGCGACCGCGGCGCCGGCGACCTGCTCGGACCGGGGCTGGTGGGCAAGAACCTCGGGCGGCTGGCGCCGGCCACCGGGCTCGAGGCCTTCGTCCGCGACGCGCACACGGAGTCCCGCGACGGGTTCCGCCTCGACCTGCCCGAGCGCAACGGCCGGGCCAGTCGCTCGCTGACCGCGTCCGTGGCGCCGCTGGTTTCGTCCGAGCCGGGCAAGGGCGCCGACATGCGCGTGGTCATGCTCACCGACACCGGCAAGCGCCGCGTCGCCGCCGAGCTGATGCGCATGCAGGAGTACACGATCCCGCGGCGCGAGGTGGGCGTGCTGCGCGACGCGGCGCGGATCGCCTACGGTCCGGGCTCGCTGGTCGGCTCGTCGCCGGCCATGGTGCGGGTCCGCGAGCTCGTCACCCAGGCGGCGGCCCATCGCCAGCCGGCGCTGATCCGCGGCCCCGCCCACGCGGGCAAGCTGCGCGTGGCCCGGGCGATCCACTTCAGCAGCGATTCCAGCGGCGCGTTCCTGCAGCTCAGTTGCGCCGCCCTGGCCGAGGACAACCTGGAGAGCGAGCTCTTCGGCGTGGTCAAGGGTGCGACGGCGGAGGCCGTCGTCGACCGTCCGGGGATCTTCCAGCAGGCGCGCCACGGGACGGTCTTCCTGGAGCACGTCGACCGCCTGCCCGCGCCGCTGCAGGAACGGCTCCTCGCCGCGATCCGCAACGGCAAGGTCACCCGCGCCGGCGGCAAGCGGGCGGAGAAGATCGACGTGCGCATCCTGGCCGCCACGCAGGAGGACCTCGGGGCGCGGGCCGCGGCGAAGTCCTTCTCCGCGGAGCTGTACGCGGCGCTCGCCCCGATCGAGATCCACATCCCGCCGCTGTGCGAGCGGGCGGAGGACGTCCCCGAAGTGGTGCACCACTTCCTCGCGCAGTACGGCGCGGGGCGTTCGGCCCACCTGACGCCGGAGGCCCTCGAGGCCCTGACCCGCTACTCGTGGCCGGACAACATGCGCGAGGTCGCGAGCTGCATCGAGCACGCCTGCCGCGAGGCCCGCGGCGAGGCGATCGAGCTCGCCCACCTGCCCGCGCCCGTCGGCGACGCCTCGGGCGAGACGGTGCAGAAGACCGTCGTGCCCCAGCCTCCGCCCGCGGTCCGGGTGGGCTACTCCGCGGCTACCCTCGCGGGCGGCGCCTCGGTGTCCCAGTCCGGCTACCTGCGCCCCTGGGAGATCAACCCCGAGGAGGAGCCGGTCAGCCTGGAGCTCTACGAGCGCAAAGCCCTGCTGCGCGCCCTGGAGGAGACGGGCGGCGACCGTCTCGCCGCCGCCAAGCTCCTGGGGGTCGGCAAGTCGACGCTGTACCGCAAGCTCAAGCGCTACGACATCCGCTGAGCGCGCGGCCGGGTCGCGTCACAGGTCGACGCGCACCTCGTCGCTGGTCGGACTGAACAGGAACTCGCCCACCGCGCCGGGGTTGCGCAGCACGGCGCGCAGCTCCCGCGCCTTCACGTCCTCGGGCAAGCGGCCGCGGACCAGCTCGATGTTCCGCGCGCCGGTGGGGTAGAGCAGCACGTTGGTGCGCGCCAGGAGGTCGGGGGTGTTCGCGAACTCGCCCGTCGGCCGCAGCGACCACAGTCGGCCGTCGGCGGCGACGAGCTGGACGCGCAGGTCGGCGAGCTGCGTGTGTCCGCGGTGCTCGACGGTGACGACGAACTCCCCGTCCACCACCGACAGGTCGAGCCGCGGCGCCAGGTCCAGGCTGCGCCGCCGCATCAGGTAGAAGCGGTTGTTGGGGAAGACGCCGGTCCGCGTGTACTTGCGCTCGATCGGCACGGTGATCAGCTCGTAGGTCCGCAGCTGGTTGTAGATGCCCATCGCCCGCCGGCGCTTGACCGGACGGTGGTCGAGGTTCTTGGCCCACTGTTCGGCGATGTACTGGATCGTCGGCGCCTGGGGCTCGAAGCGGATCAGCGGGACGATGTAGTCCGGCTGCTCGGAGAGCACCGCCACCACGTCGGCCCGGGGATAGCCGTTCCACGACCGCGTGCTCTGGGCACCGGGAGTCGGCGCGGTGCGCCCCAGGGCGTCGATCACGTGGCCGTGGGACAGGTAGCCGATGGCCCCGGGCCAGGGCGTCAGCACGGTGTGGCTGGGGTCGAGCTGCTCGCGCAGGAAGATGCCGATCGAGCGCAGCCGCTCGGTGGTCTCGATCTCCTCGGCGATGGACAGCCGCCCCAGCAGCGGCTCGTAGCCGAAGCGCGGCTTGGTGGTCGCGGTCATCCACTCGCGCTGCCACTCGCCGGTGGGCAGCGGCCCGAGGTCGCCGGGGTACTTGCTCGCCAGCGCGGAGCCGCCCATGGCGAGCAGGAACAGCACCCAGGTTAGCTGCGGCAGCCCCAGCCGGCGGCTGTCGAGCGCGGTCTGCATGCCCTCCTGCACGGCGACGAACAGGATCGCCAGGATCGGGGCCATGGCCTGGAAGAACGGCATGCTGTCGCCGCCGCCGAACCCGACGATCGCCGCCCAGAACCCGGCCAGCACCAGCGCCCGCACGCCGAGCCCGCTCAACGCGTTGCGCAGCAGGTACCAGATCGGGAACACGATCAGCAGCGCCCCGGCGGTGGTGAAGAAGAAGTCGCGCAGGTAGTGCAGCCCCTCGCGCCACTGGTTGGGATCGGGGAACACCAGCCGGTCCATCCACGGCGACATGATCCGTCCGGTGAGCGAGAAGCGGATCGAGCCGATGCCCAGCGTCACCAGCAACGGCACCAGGAAGGTCGCCAGCAGCGTCCCCGACGGAGCCTCGCCGCCCTCGCGCCGCGGCCGGAACAACCCGCGCGCCAGCTCCAGCGCGAACAGCACGCCGACGAACAGGATCCCCTCCGGCCGCGTCAGGCAGGCGAGCGCCATGGTGATCGAAAGCACCGTCGGCCAGCGCCGCTCGAAGGCCAGGAAGCAGGTCGTCAGAAGCAGGGCGAAGGTCGCCATCTCGGTCCCGTTGGCGGCGGCCGAGGCCATGATCCCGGAGACGACGAACAGGCAGGGCGCGATGACCCCGGCGAGC
>Ga0102952_1000339_pt1 | contig 18792 bp, 14 predicted proteins | sample SalPon2A_C_D1_MG_FD_78506 | JGI IMG/M metagenome (GOLD analysis project Ga0102952, IMG submission 78506) | Soil microbial communities from South San Francisco under conditions of wetland restoration - Salt Pond MetaG R2A_C_D1_MG | ecosystem: Environmental > Terrestrial > Soil > Wetlands | place... | reverse complement strand
TCTGCCCGGCGCCCACCAGGAGCACCCGCGAGCTCTCGAGCTCGACAAAGATGTTCTTCGCCAGCTCGACCACCGTGTAGCCGAGGGAGACCGCGCCCTGGGAGATACCGGTTTCGTTGCGTGCCCGCTTGCCGGCGTGCGCGGCGGTACGCAGCAGGCGTTGGAGCACCGTGCCGCTGGCGCCCACCGCGTCGGCCAGCGCCGCCGCCTGCCGGAGCTGTCCCAGGATCTCCGGCTCTCCCACCACCATCGATTCGAGACCGCTGGCCACTGCCAGCAGGTGGTGCAGGGCCTCGCCGTTGCGCTTGACGTAGAGACGCCCGGGCCGGGTCATCTCCTCGGAGCGGGTGGCGAACACCTGCTGCACCGCGGTGGCGTAGGCGGCGTCGTCGTCCCGCGGCAGCAGATAGATCTCGGTGCGGTTGCAGGTCGAGAGCAGATACGCCTCCGCCACCTCCGGCCGGGCCAGGAGGTGGATCAACAGCTCCTCCGTAGCCTCCGGGCTGTAGGCCACCCGCTCCCGCAGCTCGAGGGGAGAGCAGCGGAAATCCGTGCCCACCAGCAACAGGTCGGGGTCCGGTCGGCGTCTCTGGGAGGCGTCGGTCATGGCGGTGAAGGCACGATCGGGGTGGGGATCACAGGTAACCGTGGAAGTCGGTGAACAGGTAGTTGACCGCCACGAGCGAGAACAGGATGGCACCCAGCCCCACCAGCGCCGCCAGGGCCGTCTGGCGCCCCTGCCAGCGGCGCATCCGCCGCAGCACCAGCGCCAGTCCGTAGCCCACCCAGATCACCAGCGTGGCGAGCACTTTGGGGTCTTGCAGCCACGTGGTCTCGATCTGCCGGCTGGCCCAGAAGATCCCCGCAGCCACCGCTCCCGTGAGCGCCGCGAACCCCACCAGCAGGGCGCCGACCATCATGCGCTCGAGCACCTCCAGCGGCGGCAGCTTGTTGTAGAAGGTGGAAAAGCGGCCCGCTTTCAGCTCCCGGTAGAGCTCGAGAAAGAGAAAACCGTAGGCGGCGGCGACCACGAACGCGGCGTAGCCCAGCAGCGCCAGCGACACGTGAGTGGCGAACAGCGGCACGTGAAAGATGTCCCGCGTCGGCGGCAACGGCTTGCGCAGCAACACCGAGAGGAGCTCCAGGAGGAACACCATCGACACCATCCAGAAGCCGGTGGAGCGGTCCCGGCCGTGCCATTCCACCATCGCATAGACCACGGCGACCGCGAACGCGACCACCGACAGCGCCTGACTGACGGTGGTGGCGGGGAATTGCTCCCAGCGCACCGTCAACACCGTCAGGTAGATCAGGTGGAAGAGCAACGCGCCCCGGAGCAGCGGGGTGGCGAGGCGCTCGGCGAGCTCCTGACGGCTGAAGAAGAAGGCACCGTAGGCGATCGCCGCCGCCAGGTAGGCGAGCGGAAGGAGAATCACGGCTGCGTCGAGAAAAGTGTCCATCGGAGCGAGGTACTCGTGAGATCGTCAGCTCGGGATCGTGGGCTCGGGTGAGGAACGCCCGCGGGTGGGACCCCCCCGAAACGGCCCTGGCATCCCGGAGAGATGGTACCACCCGGGAGAGCCGAGCGGCTCCTCCTGGCGGGTAGGCTCGGTGGGAGCTTCAAGCGTCTGCGGGCCGGTGGTACCCTGTGCTCCCTACCGACCAACCGACCGAGGATCGATCGTCATGGCCAACGCAGTCATCGCGGGTATGCAGTGGGGGGACGAGGGCAAGGGCAAGATCGTGGATCTACTGTGCCCCGCCTTCGACGCCGTCGTCCGTTTCCAGGGAGGCCACAACGCGGGCCACACCGTCAAGTTCGGCGACCGGCATTTCTCCCTCCGTCTGATCCCTTCGGGACTGCTGCACCCCGCCATGACCGGGGTGCTGGGCAACGGCATGGTGATCGCGCCGGACGCCTTCTTCGAGGAGGTCGGTGAGCTGCACGCGGCCGGAGTCGACACCGAGGGCCGTCTCTTCGTCTCCAGCCGGGCGACGGTGATCCTGCCGTGGCACGTGGCGCTGGACCAGGCGCGGGAGGCGGAGCGGGGTGACGCCGCCATCGGCACCACCTCACGGGGCATCGGTCCGGCCTATGAGAGCAAGGCGTCGCGCATGTCGGTGCGGATCGGCGATCTCGGCCAACCCGGTCTCGAAGCTCGCCTCGAGCGCCTCGCCGGGTCCCTGGGGGCCCAGCTTCGGGCGCTGGGTGCCCGGGAGGAGCTCGACATCGCCGCCATGGCAGCCCAGTGCCGCGAGTGGGATGCGGCGCTGGAGCCCTATGCCGAGGACACCGTCCACCGCCTCCATCGCTACGTCCGCGAGGGCCGGAGCCTGTTGTTCGAGGGGGCCCAGGGCGCGTTGCTGGACGTCGATCACGGCACCTTCCCCTACGTCACCAGCTCCAACACCACCACCGGCGCCGCGGCCACCGGCAGCGGCGTCGCACCCACCGCGCTGGACGGCGTCTTCGGGCTGCTCAAGGCGTATACCACGCGGGTCGGCGGCGGGCCGTTTCCTACCGAGCTGAAGGATCGGACCGGCGAGTTCTTGCGTCAACGGGGCAACGAGGTCGGAACCGTCACCGGCCGTCCCCGCCGCTGCGGCTGGCTCGATACGGTGGTCGCCCGCTACTCCGCCCAGATCAACGGGGTCAGCACCATCGCGCTCACCAAGCTCGACGTGCTGGACGACCTGGACGAGATCCAGGTCGCCACCGCCTACCGGCTGCGCGGCGAGACCGTGCGCGAGCTGCCCGGCGACCGGCAGGACTGGGTGGACGCCGAGCCGATCTACCGCACCTTCAAGGGCTGGAAGACCTCCACCGTGGGGATTCTGGGCTTCGAGGAGCTGCCGCCGGCGGCCCGGGACTACGTCCGCCGGGTGGAGGACGAGGTCGAGGTGCCGGTGGGTCTGGTCTCCACCGGTCCCCGGCGCGAGGAGACCATCCTCCGCGACCTTCCCGAGACGAGGCATCTGCTGGGCGAGGGGTTCACCAAGGTGCTCGCCGAACGGCAAGGCTCGTAGTCGCGGCGGCCTCGGTGGTCAGTCCCCGGCGGCCGGCACCGGCGGCGGCTGGTCCTCCGGGATCGGTGACCGATAGGGCTCGTCGCCGCGGGCTTCGCGGAAAAACTCCTGCGCCCGCTCGAGCAGCGCTGGATCGGTGAGCAGATCGACCCCGGTCAGCGCCAGCACCTTGGCCGCCACCACCGCCCCTTTGACCCCCGCCTCGGTGCCGTGGCAGGCGGACGCGGCCCAGCTATGCCAGGGGATCTCCGCCGCCGCCGTCGTCACGTTGAAGCCGGCGGTGGGGACGATGTAGCTCACCTCCGCGACATCCGTCGACCCGCCCTCGACCGGCCCCGGGCCGTCCGCCAGCGGCTCCACCTCGCTCAAAAACCCCTTCTCCTCGATCTCCAGCGACCGCTGGAGCGCCCGCGCGAACTCCTGCTCCTGGTCGGTGAACCGTGGCGCGCCGACCCGCTCGAGATTCGCCTGGATCGCCTCCTGCAGCGGCCGGTTGAGCAGATACTCGTGCACCCCGGTGGTCAGCGTCACCTCGTGCCGCGTGCGGGTGGCGAGCGCGGCTCCCCGGGCGATGTCCAGCAGCCATGCGTAGTGCTTCTCCACCGCTGGACGGTCCACGTCGCGTACGTAGTACCAGACCCGCGCGTACTCCGGCACCACGTTGGGTGCTTCGCCTCCCGCCGGGATCACGTAGTGGATCCGCGCGGTCGGCTTGATGTGCTCGCGCATCATGTTGGCGCCGTGGTCCATCAGCTCCACCGCGTCGAGCGCGCTGCGGCCGTTCCAGGGATCGTGAGCGCCGTGTGCCGCCTGACCGAAGAACTCCACCGAAAAGTTGTTCATCGCCCGTCCGGTCTGGTTGCGCACCTTGGTCTCGGTCGAGGGGTGCCATTCGAGGGCCGCATCGAGATCGTCGAACAGCTCGTCGCGGGCCATGTAGACCTTGCCCACCACCGTTTCCTCCGCCGGCGTGCCGTAGAGGACGACGGTGCCCGACAGTTCCTGGGCCTTCATCGTCCGCTGAACCGCCAGCGCGGCGCTGACCGACGCGGCGCCGAACAGGTTGTGACCGCAGCCGTGGCCGCTGGTGACGCCCTCCCGGGGCGAGCGCTCCGGCACCGCCTCGTTGCCCACCCCGGGCAGCGCGTCGTACTCCGCCAGGATGCCGATCCTCGGCCGGCCTTCGCCCCAGGTGGCGACGAAGGCAGTGGGCATGCCGGCGACCCCGCGCTCGACGCGAAAGCCCTCGGCCTCCAACAGATCCGCCAGCAACGCCGCCGAACGGGTTTCGTGCAGGGCGGTCTCCGAGTAGTCCCACAGTGTGTGGGACAAGCGGCGGATCTCCGGGACCAGCTCCTCGGCGTGGGTCAGAGCCGCGGCCTGGGCCGGCGGCGGCGGCGCCGGAAGCTCCTCCGACGCGGTCTGGGCGAAGGCCGTCGAAGGGCGGGCAAGAAGGGCCAGGATGAAGAAAAGACCGTAAGCGGTGAGAGAGGGTGTGGGCGCAGATCGGCGCATCATCGGTCGCACCTCCAGGGTTGGCCAGGTAGAAGGGGGCTCGGGCCGAGAGGATATCGCGACTCCCGAAGACGATTGCGCGTCGAGCTTCTTTCAGCTCTTCCTGATCAGTTGATGGTTTGCCTCGCCCTCTTTCTTTGCTAGAGTGTGGCCTCCATCACAGTCCCCAGGATCCGATCCCCAGGAGAGTGCCGTCATGTCTGTAGCCCGGAACGATCCCTGCCCCTGCGGTAGCGGCAAGAAATACAAGAAATGCTGTATGGGCGCCGACGAGGAAAAGCGGCGCCAGCACAACGCGATGCTGCGCAACGTCGCCCTGGGCGTGGCGGCGGTGAGCGTCTTCGTCTACCTCGGCTACGGTGCCGGCCCCTCGGCCGTGGTCGCCGCCCTGGGTTTCATTCTGCTGCTCGGCTACACCCTGATCACGCCCCACATGTCGTAGGCTCGCCGCCGGACCAGCCTCTTGCAAGATCAGTTGCTGGCTGGCGCGCATTGAGGAGTACCTATATGCTAAGCGCCAACAATGCGCTCCCTCTCATTCTCCGCCGGGCTGTTGGCGCTGGCGATCGCCTCTGACACCATAGGTGCACAGCCTCCGACTGAGCAGCTCTTCCAGAGTCTCGAGAATCGGGATGTGCTCGAAAGCCGGACGGGAGATCTGAAGGTCTTCTCGGCCGAGGGCGAGCCGATCGGTCGCGCCCGGATCGACAATCCCCGCTTCGAAGAATTCGAGCAGTGGGTGCGGCAAGACGTGCTCGTACAGTCCTGTTGTGGCTGCCCCAATCCTCCGCCCGGCTGTAGCGGGACGTGTAGCTGTGGCTGCAGCTCGATCGACTGTTGGCGATCTTGTACACCACACTGCAGTTAGTCAACCAGTAGGAGGGCGCGAAATGCTTCAGAGCCCCGCAGCGGTCCTCGGGTTGGTGCTGTGCCTTCTCGGTCCTGCTGTGATGGCATCTCAGAGTACTCCAGAAGAACCGGAGAAGCCTTCGCGCTGGTTGGAATCCACATCCCTCGATCGAAAGGCCGAGCGGAATCTCATTCATGGCGCCGCTCCCGCCCGTCTGGAGCTGGCACCCGGCCGTTGGATGGTGTGCGCCGGTGGGGAGGAAGTCGCCGTCCGCTGTGACGTCCGGCTGGTGGAAGACGAGCTGCTCGCACCCCCCGAGCCCCGACCCGGGACGGCGGTCACCGGCACGCTTCTCGTGGGGGGGCGCGTAGCTCCAGAAGCCCGGATCTCGGTCACCCTGGCCGGCCTGGCTTCGCACCGCCCCTTCTCTGTGCCTCTGGTGTGGGACCCCGCAGAGGCATCACTGGTACGCGAGGTCGTCACCGGCGAGGACGGCAGATTCCAGATCCCCGCGCTGGCGCCGGGCGACTATCTTCTGGAGATCATCCCCAAGGGCGGGAGGATCCAGACCACGCCGCCGTTCTCGCTGCCCGCGCCGGAGACGCTCCTCGCACGCGACCAGGATCCAGCAGAGGTCCAGGCGGTTTGGGATCTCGGAGAGCTGGCGTTCGACGCCGGTATGACGGTCGAGATCCTGGTGACCGACACGGCGGGCGCACCGCTTCCCCAGAGCAAGGCCGGAGGCCGCCAGGGCGAGGCACCGGAGGTCGTCTTCTTCGAGGCCGAGGCCGATGCCGAAGGCAAGGTTCGGCTCTCGGGGCTCGATCCCACCCTGCCGGTGCATATCGTTTGCGTGGCAGACGGTTATGCCCGGATGTCGGGGACCTTCGAGGTCCCCCCCGGCGCGACGCACTGCGCCATGGAGGCCTTGGCCGGTGCCCGCGGAAGGGTTCTCGATGAAAACGAAGAGCCGGTCGCCGCGGCGACGATCACCCTGCTCGGGTCGGAAGGCACCGTGACGCACACGGATGGAGAGGGCGACTTTCAGTTCGAGAAGCTGGTCGCCGGAAGCTACGAGCTGGAGATCTCGGCACCCGGCTTCCGTATCGCGACGATCGAAGCTTCTCTCGACCCCGGTGCGACGGTGGAGTTGGAGCCCGTCTACCTGCGCCGTGGAGAGATCCTTCGAGGCCAGGTGGTCGAGGGCCTCACCGGGGAGCCGTTGTCCGGAGCGACGGTGACGGTGACCGAGCCGCCCGGGGGTGGAAGCACGGTCACCGACGGCGAGGGGCTCTTCGAGCTTCAGGCCGATCCGGATCACCCACCGGTGTTGCGCATCGAAGCGTCGGGCTTTCCCGTGCATCGCGAGCAAGTCCCCGGCCCGGCCTTCGAAGAGGACGAGCCCGTGGTGGTCGAGATCCGGCCCGGAGGACGCATCGAGGTGGTGGCGTGGGCGGAGGGTGGTGAGGGTCCCTGCGCGGGCTGTGAGTTTTCAGTGGGCACGAATGGAGACGGATGGCTCCGCCTCGAGACGGACTCGATGGGCCGGGCCCGAAGCGAGCCCTTGGTCGAAGGCCGCTATCCGGTTCATCGCGTACAGGTCCGAAGCACCGGCTCAGTGGTCACCGTCTCGGGTGGGCAGGACGCCCGTTGGGCCACAGTTCGAGCGGGGGAGATCACGACTGTCGAATTCGGCGAGCCCACCGTGCCGCTCGAAGTGAGATTTCGCCCGCCGCCGCCCCAGTCCTGGGAGCTATGGGCCGAGGGTCCGGACTGGCACCGTCGAGCCAAGACGGTGGGCAACGGTGCCTTTGTCCTGCACAGACCGTCAGGCGATCCGGTCGAGATGAGGCTGCGAGCACCGGACGGCGGCTCCTTCCGCGCTGCGAGCGTTCCCGCCGACTTCGACCGCGGAGTCTTCGAGGTGCGCCTACCCGCGGGGCGGGTCCTCGGCAATCTCATCTGCGAGGACGGCCCGGTGGAGGGTCTGGCGATCGCGGTCGTCGAGGCCCACCAAGGCGCTCGCCGGGCCACGGTGCGCAGCGGGAAGGACGGCGTCTTCGAAATCCCTTGGCTCGCCCCTGGCACTTACCTCTTGACGGTCGAGGGACGGGCGGTGCGGACATTCTCCGTCGTCGACGGCGGCGAGGTGGTGCTGGAGCAGGTCACGGTGGGCGAGCAATAGCTGTGCCACAAATACGCTTTCATCGATGAAAAGCGTTGGAGCCCGAATAGAATCCAATTTCATCGATGAAGTCACCTTTGTTGCCGACTGGATCGGAATTTCATCGATGAAAAGCACTTTGAGACCGAGCTCAATCCAATTTCATCAATGAAATCGTGTTCTATATCGACACATGACCGATTTTGTCGATGAGAAGCCGTTCGGCTCCGAAACATGGCCCCTTCAATCGATCGAAGGCCGTGCCAGCGCCCACAGGTGGTGCAGCGAGCGCACGAAGAGCGTGCCCTCCGAAATGGCCGGCGTCGCCATCACCACCTCGCCCATGTCGTTGATCGCCAGCTCCTCGTACTCCGGTCCCGCTTTCACGACGTACACCTTTCCTTCCTCGGTGGGGAAATAGAGGCGTCCGGCGGCGGCCACCGGCGAGGCGGTGAACGTGCCACCCTCGCTGAACCGCGCCTTGTAGACCTCCTCGCCGGTGGCCGCCTCGTAGGCCACCAGGCGAGCGTTGTGGTGAAGCAGATAGAAGAGGTTCCCGTACACCAGCGGCGTCGGCATGTAGGCACCGCCCCGATTGGCGCTCCACGCCACCCGGTCGCTCGACCCGCCCGGACCGTCGCCGAGGGAGATGTCTCCCCGTGCCCCAGGCCGCACTGCATAGATCGGCCGCACCGGCGGATACCCCGCGGTCACGATGGTCAGCGCATGCTTGGCAGCTCCGTCCGCGGGCACCATCACTGGCGTGGCGATGGGGAGCTCCGAATTCGGCCCGAGCTGCCATAGCTCCTTGCCCGTGCGCGGGTCGTAGGCGCGGATCGTCGAGCCGTTGGTCACGAGCTGGGTGCCGTCCGCGGTCTCGAACAGATTGGGAGTGGAAAACCCCGGCACGTCGTCGCGCTCGGTGCGCCAGACCTCCTTGCCGTCCTCCAGACGCCAGGCGGCGATGAACCCGCCCTCCTGGACGTCCGCCTGCAGGATGACCAGGTCCTCGAACAGGATCGGCGAGCTGGCGAAGCCCCAGCCGTAGCTGGGATCGTAGAACCAGCCGGCGTCGAGCGGCCCGAGGCTCTTCTTCCACTCGAGGTTCCCCGCCAGGTCGTAGCAGACGAGACCGAGGGTGGGGAAGACGGCGACCACATGTTTGCCGTCGGTGACCGGTGTCGAGTTGGCCTGGGTGGATTTGAAATGGCGATCGCTCTGCGGCACCGCGGTGCCCGCGACCCGCTCCCACAGGATCTTTCCGCTCGCACGGTCCAGCGCCAGCACCTTCCAGGTGTGCTTCGCGTCGTCCTCGATCACCGACACGTCACCGGTCAACCCGGTACGGATCTCTTCGTTGCCGGAGGCGCTGATCGACGTGGTGAGAAAGATCCGATCGTCCCAGACGATGGGGCTGGAGTGCCCGAGGCCGGGGATCTTCGTCTTCCAACGCACGTGGGTCCCCTTTTCGACGTCCCAGCTCACCGGCGGCTCGCCGGTTCCGATGCCCGCTGCACCGGCGCCGCGGAAGGCCGGCCAGCGGGCGGAGGTCGCCGGCGCGGCCCACGTAGGCTTCGCTGAATCCTGCGCCGCTGTCGGATCCGCCCCAGCGTCCGCCCCAGCGTCCGCCCCGGCTTTCGCCTCGGCCGTCTTGGTGTCTTCCTCGGCTTCGGGATCCAGACGCCGGAAGTACTGCATGTCGGCGCCCTTCGTCAGCAGCACGCCCTCGATAGTCCCCGAGCGGCCCAGGAACTGGAGGCCGATTTCCAGACGGTCCTCGGCGCGCAACTCGGTCTCCGACACCGGCCGCAACGCGAGAGTCCCGGCCTCCGGCACCTCGGCCACCAGCGCCCCCTCGACCGGATCGAGCTGGACGTCGATCCGTGCGTTTTCCTGTCCTTCGTAGACGCCCGTGTAGCCCGCCAGCGTCTCGCGGTCGACCTCGACCTTGGGTAGCTCGCGGATTTCGGTGTTCTCCAGCAGCTCGGCGACCTCCGCGTGCTCGTTTTCGCGCGCGAGCGCCAGGTAGACGTCGCGCTGGTACCCGTAGGGCTGCCACTGGGCGAGCACGGCCCGGGCGAGCTCCATCTGGCCGGACCGCGCGGCGGTGAGCAGCACATCCGCCTCGGCCCCGGTGGCGCCGTGCTCGAGCAGCAGGACGGCGATGTCGAAGTGCTCCTTTCCGAGCGCCCAGGCGAGAGGAGTCTGGTCGTAGAAGGTGTCGGTGACGTTGGGGTTCGCGCCGCGTTCGAGCAGCAGGCGGACGACCTCGGTGTGTCCCTTGTCGCTGGCGAAAGTCAGCGCGGTGGCGCCGTAGCGGTTGGCGGTGTTGACGTCCATGCCGCTGTCGAGCAGCGACTTGACCTTGGCGACCTCGCCCTCGGCGGCGGCGTAGAAGAGGTCGTTGGGCCCGGCGGCCGTGGCGACCCCGGGGGACGCCAGCAGGCCCCCGGTGAAGACGAGAAGGACGAGCAGGAGACGCGGAAGCCTCTGGATCCGGCACGAGGTCGGGCTCGAGGTCGGGAGATAGATCGGGCGGCTCGGGCGGGATCGAAGGCGCATCGGGGTCCTCCCCTTTTCGTCGTGCGAGCAATTCGGTCGTGCGAGCTACGATGGCTACGTCGGAATCCTATCCGGTGTGGGCTCCGGGCTTGACGAGCCACTTCGAAGAGAGTCTCCGACGGAGTCCGAGGGCCTCGTCGAGCAGGTCCTTCGCCAGCCGCTCGGCCTCCTCGTAGCTCTCTCGCGAGGAGTCCCCCATCTCGTAGTGCTCGGAGAGCAAAGCGTCCGTCGCCACCCCTGCGAGAAAGGTCTCCCGGAGAAGATTCGGATCGCTCAGAAATAGCGGGCTGGCTTGCAGAATGAGCCGTAACCTGACCAGCGGGTCGGGGTGATGCCGGCCCTGTGCCTCGAGATCGCGCTGACCTTGCTTGCCTTCCGCGATGTGAAGCAGGTACCCGAGGAGCACCACGGCGGTGCCCATGGCGCGACAGACGCTTCTCTTTGGATGGCGGGAGCTCGACAAGTACACGCCTTTGCCGAAGGTGAGCCCCTGGGTTCTCCACATGTGCTCGGTCGCAAACAAGTCCGCGTCCGCCTCCATCCTCTGACCCTCACGCCAGTCCTCCCGGGCCTGTTGCTCGGTAAGAGGTGAGCCAAGAGTCAGGTGCCCCAGCAGGACGTGCCCCAGCTCGTGAAAGAAAAGCAGGCCAAAGAGAATTTGGGTCAGGAGGACGCTGAAGTGCTCGGGACGTTCCGGAACCTCACGGATCGATTGGTACTCCGGGTGGGGAGAGACGGGAAGGGAAAGAGCGAGATTCTGCAGGACGAACGGAATCTGGTGCAGCTTGGACATCGCGCCGCGATGGATCAGGATGAAGTAGACATCAGACCGAAGATCGCTCCCCGAAGCCCAGGCATCAAAGCTGTCCTCCGACCCGAAGTCCGCGTAGATCTCGACTCCGTCTACGATCTGGTTTTCGGTCAGGCGGAGCAAGCGGTCGATGAGCCCGGAGTAGGTGCCGGCCAGAGCAAGGTCGGCCTGGCCGACCGGTAGGGGTGTCTCCCCCTCGCCGAGCTGCGCCTCGAGCAGACGGAGAAGCTCCTTCCTTTCTGCCCTGTACGCCGAGAGCTCGGATGCTTGGGTTCTGGCTCGCTCGGTCACTGGCGGGTTGGTTGGAAGAGTGAATCCTCGAGCACAGAAGTTACCAGACCGGGGAGGCAGACTCCGGCAGGTCCCGGGTGGAGGCCTGTAACCTTTTGGGCTCCCGTGCCTCCGTAGAGTCGAAAGGAGGCCGAGATGGCTTACGAACGGACCTACGAACACCTCTACCAACCCCTGCGCTGGACCTACGGGCTCATCCCGCTGCTGGCAGGTCTGGACAAGTTCTTCAATCTGCTGGCCGACTGGCCCGGGTACATCAGTCCCGCCCTCCAGTCGGTGCTTCCGGTCGCCCCCTCGACGTTCATGCACGCGGTGGGAGTGATCGAGATCGCCGTCGGAGTGCTGATTCTCACCCGCTGGGTACGCGAGGGAGCGTGGCTCGCCTGCGGGTGGTTGGTTCTGATCGCCGTCAATCTGGTGATCGCCGGTCATCTGGATGTGGCCGTGCGGGACCTGGCGATGGCGGTGGGAGCCTACACGTTGGCCGGCCTGGCCAGCGCTCGACAAGAGGTCCCCGCCGCGGTTCCTTCAACCGCTTGAGCCCGGCTCGATCTCCCGTCGGGCCTTTCCCCTTCCATCCCTGATTGCAACCCGACGCGGGTGGCTCCGGAGACGTGCGTCTCCTCAGTACCCGTGTCTCTCAAATCGTGACTTTCAACTGGAGGAAAACCATGTGCTTCGAGCTCTTGGACCGCAAACGCCTTGGACCGTGGCTGGTGAGCCTGCTCCTGGTGGGCCTGGCAGCAGGTGGGACCGGGTTGGGTGCCTGGCTGCCGAGTCAAGCCGCGGGCGATGAGCCCACCAGGGAGCTTCCACCGCGGCCCTTGACTCTGCGCGGGAACGATCCCCTGATCCGTCACGCCCTGGAGGCTCTCGATCGGGGTCGCACCATCTTCCGGTACGACCGCTTCGGGTCCCAGGCCTTTTTCTCGGGCGCCCTCGGTCTCGAGGAGATCTTGGGGCAAGTGACCCCCCGTCAGGCCCTGGCGCTGGGGGTCAAAGTCGACGCCGAGAGCCTGCCACGGCCGATCCAACAGGCCGTGCAGCAGGGTGCGGTGGACTTGGACGATCCCGCGGTCACCCGCCTGCTCTTCCGGTACTCCGCCGTGGTGGGGGTCGTGACCCGGGTGGAGGGCGAGGGGCTGGCCGATCTCGGAATCACCTGTGCGCTGTGCCACTCCACCGTCGATGACTCGGTGGCGCCCGGCATCGGACGCCGGCTCGACGGCTGGCCCAACCGCGATCTGGATGTCGGTGCGATCTTGGCGCTGGCCCCCAACGTCCAACCCTTCGTCCATCTGCTGGGTGTCGACGCGGAGACGGTGCGCGCCGTGCTACGGAGCTGGGGCCCGGGGAGATTCGACGCACACTTGAACCTCGACGGTCAGGCCTTTCGGCCCGACGGGGGATCGGCGTCCGTGCTGATCCCACCCGCGTTCGGGCTCGCCGGGGTCAATCTCAGCACCTACACCGGCTGGGGCTCGGTGCCGTACTGGAACGCCTTCGTCGGCAACCTGGAGATGAACGGCCGGGGTACTTTCTTCGATCCCCGATTGGAGGATCCGGAGCAGTTTCCGGTGGCGTCCGGGGTGGGCTTTGCACGAGAGGACTCGGCGCAGGATCTGGTGACCTCGAAGCTGGCGGATCTCCAGTTTTACCAACTCGCGCTCGCCGCTCCCGAGCCCCCGGCAGGCAGCTTCGACCTGGATGCGGCCCGGCGCGGCGAGGATCTCTTCCTCGGCCGAGCCGGCTGCGCGACCTGCCATGTGCCCCCTCTCTACACCGAGCCGGGATGGAATCTCCATCGTCCCGAGGAGATCGGCATCGACGGGTTCCAAGCGGAGCGCAGCCCGACCGGTCGCTACCGCACCACGCCTCTGGCGGGTCTGTGGACCCACACCCGGGGCGGCTTCTATCACGACGGTCGGTTCGACACCCTGGCGGAGGTCGTCGAGCACTACGACCGGGTCTTCGATCTCGAGCTCTCGATGGCCGAGCAGCGGGATCTGGTCGAGTTTCTCAAGTCGCTGTGACTCGAGCGCCTCTGGCGCAAGTCAAGCTTGCCGGAGAGCCGCCGCTCGGCGCTCTCCGGCTTTTTTCTGTCTTGGGCGATCCGACAGGCTCACGCCGGCGGATCGAGATGGGCGATGCGTTCGAGCACCCGGCGGACCAGACGATCACACCGCTCGCCGTCGAAGCCGTAGAGAGAGCGAGCGGCTTCCCCCAGCCGCCGGTCCAGATCGCTTTGCAGCGTGGTGCGGGCCCGATGCAGCCTCACTTTGACGTTGGCCGCCGTGATCTCCAGGCATTCCGCGGTCTCGGCGGTGGACAGACCCTCGACCTGGCGAAGGACGAAGACCTCACGAAGGGGCTTGGGCAGCTCGTCGACGGCCTCCCGGAGGACGGCTCCGAGCTCACGCGCTGCCGCCGAGCTCTCGGGATCGTCCCCGGGGGCGGTACGAAGGAGGGTCGGAGGGCGAATGTCTGTCACACCGTGGGGCTCCTCCAGAGGGGTGAATCGACGTTGCTTCCGAACGCGCTCGCGCGCTTCGTAGACGGCAATCTTGGTGAGCCAGGTGGCGAACCGGGCGCGGCCCTCGAACTGGCCGAGATGGGTGTAGGCCCGAACGTAGGCGTCCTGGGTGACGTCCTCGGCCTCCGCGGAGCTCCCCAGGATGGCGCGGGTGACTCGGAACAACCGCTGGTTGTAGCGGCGCATGAGCAGCTCGAACCAGGCGATCTCCCCCTGGAGCACCCGTTCGACCAGCTCCTCGTCGGGCACCTCGGGAAAATCCCCGGCTTCCAGGGGAGCCCGCGGCTCCGAGGATTGGGTGGAAAGTGAGAGTTTTTCCATAGAGGGTACCGAGTGATGAGCCTGCAAAAGGTTACAGCAGACTTAGGGTCCCCGGCGTTGTCGAGCGTGCTAAACTTTAGATTCTCAGCAAAATACATCAAAAGGCATCCAGGGAGATCGGTTATGAAAAAGCTCTTCCTCCCCGCCCTCGCAATCCTATTTCTCTCGCTGCCGGCCTCGGCGGCACCCCTCGACATCGTCGAAGTCTCCGCTCCGGCCATCAACTGCGTCTTCGATGCCGAGTGTCGAATGACGGTGAGCGACTCCACGGCACCCATCACCCTTCCCGGCTCGAGCGGCGAAGGCTTCTTGCAGAGCCGCACGGCGCCACCTGGCGAGGCAGGAACCCCGGGGCTCGGGTTCACGCCCTACGAGTACCGCATCGATTTGCGCCAGATAGGAGGGGTGACAGCCCTTCCCTGCATCACCCAGCTCTCACTCGACTTCGGGCCGCACCATGCGCTCGATTACAACAGCGACGGAAACACCGACGACGTCTACGTGGTAACCGGGGGTGGTATCGGATCCATCGGGCTGGCTTCCGCCGACAAGGTGGGCGACCGGATCACCTTCCGCTTCGCGTCCCCGGTGTGCGCTGGCAACCGGCCCGGCGCCGGCGAGAGCACTTTCTTCTTCGGGCTCGCCGGCTCCGGTCCCCCGCAAGCTGTAACTGCGGAGGCGGTTGTGACCCTCGGTGGCCCGCTGACCCTCACGGCGCGGGCGCCCGGGGCTCATGGAGGTGGTGGCGGTGGTGGGGGAGGCGGTGCCGGTCCCGGTCCGGGTCCCGGCCCTGGCTTGACCGTCGATCCCTGTTTTCCCGGCCTGCCGATCTCGGCGGACGTCCCGGTCTGCCGCTGTCTGCGCGACCGGGTGTTGCGCGAGCTTCGCTGCGCCCTGCTCGATCCCGACTTCGTGCTCGTCCGGCGCACGCCGCTGCCGATCCCGCCCGGTGGCATCTTCAACGTTCAGTGGACGTTCATGCCGCTGGGCGGATTCACCGGCACTGTGGTGGTCGAAGAAGGCCTCGCTCCGGGGTTCGAACGCCCCGACGGTCCCGCGCCGCTCAAGCTCGAAGGACGTGGACAGGGTAGGGGCGTTTCGCAGCAGTATCGTCTGGTGGCCCCTCAGCGGGGCGGCAGCCTCGACGGCCACATACCGAGCCTGGTGACGGTCACGCCCAGGGGTGGGCATTCCAAGCTACGGTCCTTCCCGCTGGTGCTGCCCCTCGGTCCAGGCTGGTGGCCGGATCTGGGGGATGTCCCGCCCGAGCCCATACCCCGACCGCCGGCCCGTCCCGACTTCGGGGAGGGTCCGTGCGGCCGCGCGGCCCAGTGGCTCTGGGACGAGCACGTGGCCCGCTTCGGGCAGACGCCGTTTGGTCTGAGCCTGGCGGAGTACACGGACCTCCAGGAACGCGCCGAGCGCTGCCGTCGTGCCCTACCCGACTTCGGGGGCCTGTGTGCGGGAAGCGCCCGATCTGCATGGGCCGCCTGCTTTCTGAGCCGTGGCCGGAGCTGTACCACGGCGGCGGAAGAAGCTCGCGAGGCCTGTCTGCGATTCATCGTCGATCCGATGATCGATCGGCCCTGACCGGATAGGAGCTGAATCGGAGGAAGCGGGGGAGTGTGGGTCCTGTCGCCTACCGTCAGGTCACGGCGAGCAGCGGGAGCGACCGGATATGCTCAGAGCATGGCCAGAGGTGACACTGCGCACAGAAGCGAGTCCCCCACCTTTCTCGACGCCTTGATCCTGAAGCAGATCGATGCTGTGGCGGAGGGGCTCCGCACCCCACACAGCCGGGAGCTGGCCGGGACCGCCAAGCAGCTCCTCTTGAGCGACGTGAGCAGGGCTGCGACCGACGACGAGGAGGGGAAGGAGAGCGGGTAGGCGCGTGGCTGATGGAACCACTCGGGGCCTCGAAGGGTCCATGAGGGAGATGCGACTCTCTACCCTCGCAGCCACGGCGCTCCTTGTCTCGGCATCCATCGGGCTCCACGCTCAAGACCACCCTTGGCCGACTTCCCCGCGCTCGCAGCCGATCGAAGGGCGGATCGCTCCACCCCTGGGATTCAATCGCCTGCCCGCGCCTCCGGGAAGCTTCGCGGCGTGGCTCCGGAGCCTGCCCGTCCTCGAGGGTCGCCCTCCGGTGCTTCTTTTCGATGGCGAGCTCAAGCGGAATCAGCGGGCGCATTACGCAGCTCTGGACATCGACACCGGGAGCCGCGACCTCCAGCAGTGTGCCGATGCGGTTATTCGGCTGCGGGCGGAGTACCTCTTCTCCACACCCTGCGCGAATGGCATCACCTTCGATTTCACCAGCGGGGACCCCGCGGCCTGGTCCCGCTGGCGGGACGGCTTCCGGCCCCGAGTGAGCGGCAGCCACGTCGAGTGGCGGAAGGCGGCGCCAGCCGATGCCTCGTACGAGAGCTTCCGCGCCTACCTCGACAGCGTCTTCACCTACGCCGGGTCGTACTCCTTGAGCCGCGAGCTGCGGCCGGTCTCGGACCCCCGGCAGGTCCTTCCGGGAGACGTCTTCGTCCAGGGTGGGTTCCCCGGCCACGCCGTGATCGTGGTCGACGTCGCGGAGCAGTCCGACGGCGCCAGGGTCTTCCTTTTGGCGCAGAGCTTCATGCCGGCCCAGTCGATCCACCTCCTGGTGAACCCCGACTCCACCCTCTCGCCCTGGTACCGGGCCGCCGCCACAGGCCCCCTCGAGACCCCCCAGTGGTGCTTCGAGCACGGTGACCTCCGTCGCTTCCCTGCGAGGAGCTGCGAGCCCTAGGCAGGCGCCCTGGCGGAGGTCGACGTCACCTGGCGCCGACGTGGATGGCTCGGGTGGACGCCGATTTCTGGGCGCCGCGCCATCACCGGACCTTTCGGTCGCCTCACCACGGCCACAATCCGTGGCGAGACTGGGCGGAATGAAGAGGCTTCTGGTGGTCGTGCTCGTGCTCATCGGCGTCGCCGCGGGCTACCGGGTGCTCGAGCGGATTGTCGAGCCCGCAGGATCGACCTCGCCCGCGTCGACTTCACCCGCGTTGACTTCGCCCGCGGAGACCCACTCGGGTTTTCTAAACGGCCGCATCACCACGGTCGGTGGCGCCACCTACGAGGGGCGGCTGCGCTTCGGCGGCGACGAGGAGGCGTTCTGGGGTGACTACTTCAACGGCGTCAAGGACGAGAATCCCTGGGCCGCCCACGTGCCGCCCGAGCGACTGAAGAAGCGCCACCCGATCGAGGTCTTCGGGGTCGAGATCGGCAGCCGCGAGCGTCAGATCGACCTCGGACGTCCCTTCATGGCGCGCTTCGGGGATATCGTGCGCATCGAGGCGGGGGTCCGCGATCTGCGGGTGACTCTCAAGAGCGGAACCGTCTTCGACCTCGACCGCTTCGACGCGGATGACTTCGCCGACGGCGTGCGGGTGTGGCGCGAAGGGCGAGGTGTCGTGGACCTCGACGAGCTGCGGATTCGTACCATCGAGCTTTTCGCCGCCGCGCCACGCGCCCGCCAGTCGAGCCGCATTGGCGAGCGGCTGTACGGCACGGTTCGCACGCGGCAGGGCGACTTCACCGGCTTTGTGCAGTGGGACCGGGAGAAGTGCGTCGGCTCCGATCCGCTCGATGGCCGCACCGCCGACGGGCAGCTCCGCCTGAGCTTCGACGCTCTCCGCTCCATCGCGCGCCATTCACGGGACAGCTCCCTCGTCACGCTCCTCGACGGCCGCGAGATCGTCCTCTCCGGCACCCGCGAAGTCGGCGACGGGAACCGCGGGATCTATGTCGACGACCCACGCTACGGCCGGGTGCTGGTCTCCTGGAACGCCTTCGAGCGCATCGATTTCAGCGCGGGCCCCGGTGGCAGCGGCCCCGCCTATGGCGACTTCCCGCCGGGACGTCCGCTCGCCGGCAGCGTGACCACCCGTGCCGGCCGCCGCTTGGTCGGACGGCTGGTCTACGACCTCGACGAGAGCGAGACCACCGAGACGCTGGACGCTCCGTTCCAGGGCGTGACCTACACAATTCCGTTTGGCCTCGTCGCCTCGATCGTGCCTACGGACCCCAAAGAGAGCGATGCCCGGCTCGCCAGGGTGACCCTCCAAGACGGCCCGGAGCTGCGGCTCGAACGCGCCGGGGATCTCGGGGAAGGGAACGCCGGCCTGCTGGTCTTCATCGAGGGCGGTGAGCGTCCCGAATACGTGCCCTGGGACGACGTCGAGCGGATCGACCTCGACCGCCCGCCGTCGATGTACCCACCTCTCGTCGGGCTCTAGATCTCGGGTGCTGGAAACCCCAATTGCACCGTATTTGCACCGCGAGGGAATGTGGGCCGTCAGGGAATCGAACCCTGGACCCGCGGATTAAAAGTCTCACCGGCAGGGTATCCGAGGTAGACCGGCGGAAAGATAGGGGGCAGCGAGGGTCCCAGGGATAGGGGCTTCCGGGAATCATACTCAATGACGTCGTTCCCTGAGTTTGACTTCGGAGTGCACCGTATTTGCACCGCGGTGCACTCTTGAGGGGGGGAGGTCTAGCCCGAAGTTCCCTTAACCCCAAGCGGCTATCTCGTTGATTTCAATGGAGTAAGAGGATCGGCAGTTGGTATTTTTCTGGCTACATCCGAATGGGGACCTCAAGGAGTTCGAAGGCTCGGCGCTGGAACGGGGTGGTGAGGGTGTATTGCTCGAAGGAGATCGGCTTGGGTAGCTTGGTGGTGACTC
>Ga0102952_1000338_pt1 | contig 18876 bp, 25 predicted proteins | sample SalPon2A_C_D1_MG_FD_78506 | JGI IMG/M metagenome (GOLD analysis project Ga0102952, IMG submission 78506) | Soil microbial communities from South San Francisco under conditions of wetland restoration - Salt Pond MetaG R2A_C_D1_MG | ecosystem: Environmental > Terrestrial > Soil > Wetlands | place... | reverse complement strand
TTAAACTGTGATTCTAACTGTCTGGCACACTCCACTCCTGCAAAACCACCACCTAAAATTACAATTTTCTTCTTTTTAGCCAATTATGCTCTTTCCACAAACTGACTGAATATATGCTATAAGAATAACCTTTGTCTAGATCAATATTTCTTAGGCTCTCATAATATCTGAATGTAAGATATCATATGCTCTTGATGAATCCCTCTCATTTAGAATAATTATAATATTGTCTTGGCTAAAAAATGCATTAACTAATTCTATCCCATTAGCATGTAGCACCTCAGCAACATATGAAACCACATCTGATTTATTCTGAGAATTGGGTATTGAAATTCTAATCTTTGCAAGTCCTGTACTAAACATATTATCTCTATTTGAAAAATTACTAAAGATTTGTCTAATGCCTTCCATATCCTCTGTAAGGAATCTAAAGGAATCAGACATTCTAAAAAACTCGTAGTTATTAGTTACCTTTGAGAATTCATCTAAAATTGCAGTAGGATCCATCTCATTTGATTCCTGTACTGAAAATTTAATATCCATAATCCCATCAGTTAATGACAACCTAGCATTTTTCAAAACTGATTCTTCTTTAACCTCCTCTTTATTTTCAAATGAATCTGAATATCGTTTGATTGCAACTACTACTGTATTGAGATTAACAGAATTTCCTATAATTCGTTCAATCTCTGGTTGAATCTTTACTGCTAATGCCGTATAGTTAATCAGATCCATCTTTATACAATCATAGATAGAGCGATTTCTGGTAATGATTTCTTTAATTACTTCAGGCACAGACAGGCTAGTAATCCGCATCAAAATTATTATACCATGTCAGTTATAATAGGATTATGTAATAAATTATTATTACATTAATAATCTTTATATAATGTAATATATATTACATATAGTAGATAAATATGACGACATTCTTTGATAGTGAATTTGATAGAATCTTCAAAAAAATGTCAAACTCTTTTTTTAACATAGATGACATTTTTGAGGAATTCAAGGGAAACGGCCCACAATCTGGTCCATATTATTATGGTTATACAATGACCATTGGTCCAGATGGAAAACCTGTAGTAAAGGAATATGGAAATGTTAAACCGAATCTTCTCCCATCTTCTGATACAAGAGAACCAATTGTAGATACAATTGTTGATGAAAAAGAAAACATGGTAAAACTCATAGCTGAAATGCCAGGAGTAGAAAAAACAGATGTTAAAGTTATTGTTGAAAATAACAGTGTAGATCTTTCAGCAGCACATAACGACAAGAAATACCATGTTAAAGTTCCATTAAAAAATAAAGTTGATGAGAACTCTGCAAAGGCTTCTTATAAAAACGGAATTTTGGAAATCATCTTCAAATTAATTGAAGAAGAAAAACCAAAAGGCAAAATAGTGGAGGTTGAATAACCCCTCAAATTTTTTGAGGTAATAATATGAGCGAAATTATTTTAAAAATAGATGAAATTCCACAACAACATGTTGGAAGAGGCAGAGCAATTATTGATCCTAAAATTATTGAGGATCAAAAATGGAGTACAGGCCAAATTTTAGAATTAACATACAATAAAAAAACACATGTAAAACTATGGCCAGGTTCACCTGAAGAGTATGGAACTGGAATTATCAAAATAGATGGTATGACAAGACAAAACATTGGAGCTGGAATAGGTGATAAAATTTCATTAAAATCAGTTGAAGCTGAAAATGCTGAACAAATTATTTTGTCTCCTACTGAAAAATTATCTATTGATGAAGACCAATTACATCAAGTGATGATTTACAACTATCTTAATCATGTGTTTACAATTCATGATTCTATAACACTTTCAACTCAGATGGGTGGAAAAATACAATTTATTGTAACAAGTACAAAACCATCCAAACCAGTTATCGTAACTGAAGAAACAATCTTCAAACTTGGCGCAATGACAAAAGCAGTTGATTCATCTGTACCTAGAATAACTTACGATGAACTTGGAGGCTTGAAGCGTGAGGTTCTAAAGATCCGTGAAATGGTTGAATTACCAATGAGACATCCTGAATTGTTTGAAAAAATAGGTGTAGAGGCACCAAAGGGTGTTTTACTATATGGTCCACCAGGAACAGGTAAGACCTTACTTGCAAAGGCAGTAGCTGGTGAAACTAATGCTCACTTTATCTCACTTAGCGGTCCTGAAATCATGGGAAAATATTATGGAGAAAGTGAAGAAAGACTCAGAGAAATCTTTTCACAAGCTGAAGAAAATGCACCAAGCATAATATTCATAGATGAAATTGATTCTATTGCCCCAAAAAGAGATGAGGTATCAGGCGAAGTTGAGAAGAGAATAGTTTCACAACTTTTGACATTAATGGATGGTATGAAGTCTAGAGGAAAAGTTGTAGTGATTGCAGCTACAAACAGACCAGACTCAATAGATCCTGCAATTAGAAGACCAGGCAGATTCGACAGAGAGATTGAAATTGGAATTCCTGATACTGAAGGAAGATTTGATATTCTCTCAATTCATACACGTGGAATGCCAATTGATGAAAAAGTAGATCTTAAACAATTCTCCAAAATTACACATGGATTTGTAGGAGCTGATTTAGAAGTGTTATCTAAAGAAGCTGCTATGAGATCACTTCGTAGAATTCTTCCTGACATTGATCTAGATGAAGAAAAAATCTCATCAGAGATTCTTCAAAAAATAAAAATCACAAGTGAAGATTTTAGAGAAGCATTAAAGGAAGTAAGACCAAGTGCACTCCGAGAAGTCCAAGCCCAAATTCCAAATGTCAGTTGGGATGATGTTGGTGGTTTGGATGAACTAAAAGAAGAATTACGAGAAGCAATTGAATGGCCAATTAAATACAAAGATGCCTACGATTATGTTGATGTAGAAACACCAAAGGGAATTTTACTTCATGGTCCACCAGGAACAGGTAAAACTCTAATTGCAAAGGCTCTGGCAAAAATGACCGAATCTAACTTCATCAGTATCAAAGGTCCTGAACTACTCTCAAAATGGGTCGGTGAATCTGAAAAAGGAATTAGAGAAATTTTCAGAAAGGCACGACAAGCAGCACCATGTATCATCTTCTTAGATGAAATTGATGCACTTGTTCCAAGAAGAGGAAGTAGTGATTCAGGTTCTCATGTCACAGAAAATGTAGTATCCCAAATTCTCACTGAAATTGATGGACTAGAAGAACTGCACAATGTTTTGATAATTGGTGCAACCAACAGACTAGATATTGTAGACGAAGCACTGCTAAGACCAGGAAGATTTGATAGGATCATTGAAGTTCCAAATCCTGACGTCAAAGGAAGGAAACATATCTTTGAGATTCATACCAAAAAGAAGCCGCTTGAAAGTGATGTAGATATTGCAAAACTAGTAAATATAACAAATGGTTTCAGTGGAGCAGAAATTGCTGCCGTAGCAAACAGAGCTGCACTTGCAGCCCTGAAAAGATACGTTGGTGGTAAATCTAAAAATGTCAAAGAAATCAAGATTGCTCAGCAAGATCTTCTTGATGCCGTAGATAAGGTGAAACCTCAAAAGAAAGATGCACCTTCCACTCATTCTATAAAATAGTCTAAATACTAATGAAAATGAGAGAAAATAATGAAACTCTACCTTGATTTTGACCCTTGCCAAGAATGTAATACTATGATGGCAGAATTGAGCAGTCCAGAAATGTTATTTGCTGATGAAAAGACTAGAGCAGATGAATCTGCAAAATTTCTCAGACATTTGACATATAATCACAATGAAGTAGTTCAGGCAGTTATGGAAGATCTTCCAAAACAAAAAAGAGATCAAGAGCCTGATTTCTACAAATAACTCTTTTTCATTATTTGAAATCAATAATCATATTCATATATAAAAAAATTCTAATATTTTTGTGAAGTCATACAATGAACATTAGTTTTATTTTTTGTTTATCTATGATGCTTCTCTCTCTTAATTTCCCACAAATCACTTTAGCATATGAAATAGAACAAGAACCAGAGCCACCAAAAATTCCAGAACCATCTCCAGAGCCAGAGCCAATCAAAATTCCAGAGCCACCACCTATTCCTAATCCATTCCCAGAAGAATCTGATTCAGAAAAAATTAGACGGTTAACAGAAGAAAATGATAAACTAAAACAACAAAATTCTAACTTTCAACATCAGATAACAAATCTAAAAAATGAAAAATTAAGATTAGAATCTGATATATCAGAACTTGACAAAACTATTCAAAGTCTTAAAGAAATTACAATGGAACAAATTCATGTAATAATGAATTTAGTAAATAGACTAAAAGATGTATTATTTGAAAAAATATTTTCTCCTACAATTAGTTTGTAGGATTTTTTGGGGTAATCTACTCAATTAGCTTTAATGTTTTCTTAATCAAGTCAACTCTGTTTCTTATTGTAACATCACTTACTCCAGATTCTGCTGAAAACTTTTTTTGACTGATTTTTTCACCGTTCATTATACATGATATGTATAATGATGCAGCAGCTTGCGCTACAGGATGTTTTCCAGCAGTAATCTGTTCCTTTTCACATTGTTTCAGTATCTCAAATGCATCTCGTTTGGTTTTTTCTTTTAGATCCATGTTGTTTGAGATTTTTGAGATGAACGAGGAAGTATCATATTGATTAAGACTCAATCCAAGCTTTTTGATTATAGTTCTTAAATCTCGGGAAAGTATCCTTCTTTCAACATTTCCAGCATTTGCAATATCATCTAACGTTCTTGGGATGTTGTTTTGCCTACATGCTGCATACAAAGAAGCTGAGATCAATGAAGCCATTGTTCTTCCTCTAGTCAATTTTGTATTGACTGCTTTTCTGTAAATATAGGCAGCATTTTCTACAACATTGTCTGGAATTCCTAACTTTGTTTTCATTCCATGAAGCAAAGTAAATGCCTTGCTTAAAGTAGCAGTCTTTCTTGATTTGCTTCTTTGATCCCATGTTCGTAGTCTATTGAATTCATATTTTGATTTATTAGATAATGCATTTCCTGAAGAATCTTTGTTAGTACCAATTACAGTTGATAATCCTTTATCATGCATTGTTAATGATGAAGCAGGGCCTGTTCTTGATAATTTCATAAAGTCTTCCTGAGAGTAACCGTTGTTTTCATATGATGCATCAGCCATATTTTGCAATAAGATAAGACCGCATCCCCCACAAACAATTTCTCCTCTTTCAGAATCTGTTATTGCAGGATAGGTTTTGCAAGCATCTAGTTGACACTTTACATCATAATCATTTGAAAAATTTTCTATCACTACTGTATGATATATGTACTTTTAAAATAAAAACAGATTGTTTGAGGTAATTTTGTAATCAAAACTAAACTTTATAAACAAAAAATTCCTCAAATTTTTCTTCAAGTAATTTTGTAATTAATGTACAATAAACAACATAATAAATGTTAAAAATGAAAATAATTTTTTTTAAGAAGATTATTTCCTTATTGATTCTAAAGAGTGTCCACGATTGGTAATCATTTGTGTGACTGCTTCTATAGTGTAGTCAATTCCGTGTTCTTCTTCAAAATGGGTTCTTAATTTTTCAATCAGACCTAGGGTTTTCTCTCCATCTAAAATGAATTCACATTCAAAACCATAGTCTTTACATCTCAGTTTCAGTGTCATTTAATCTGGAGAAAAGATCGAACCTATAAAAACCATAAACATATCTTTCTGAATTAATAATATTTAGGCACAACTTTATTCAAATTCTTCCAAACAGCACTAATAATATCGGTTAATTTGTAATTATGTAGATGAAAGGTCTGGAATATATTTTTCTTGCAGTTGGTTCTGTACTTGGAGCATTTCTTAGATACAAAGTAACTGAATCTCCACTACTTTTCAATACATTACCTCTGAATGTTTTGATAGTCAATGTTTTGGGGGCGTTTATACTTGGTGTATTTGTTGTAGTATCTGAACAATGGAATCTTGATGGAAGATATTCACTCTTTGCTGCAGTAGGATTTTGTGGATCTCTTACAACAATGTCTTCATTTGCTCTTGATTCAAGTAATCTTCTTGAAGGGAATCATTACGGAACTCTCGCAATTAATATTGTTGCCAATATTGGCCTGTCAATTACAGCACTAATTGGAGGAAAGTCATTAATGAGTGCAATTATTAATAATTAATCAGAAATGGTATACTCTTATCAAGTCGTAAAGTTCCAAGCAATCTCCTTTGTTCAAGGAACTCATTGGTCTCAATCAGTAGGCGAAAAAGGAATTCTTTACAAATCACTAAAAGATCCGTTTTCAAAAATTATTGTTCAATCTTCTAATGGTACAAAAAAATTATACCATGTACCAAAAGACAGAACAGTTATTGTAATTAATAATACTGTGCACTTTCTAGGTGAATTGGCATGAAACTATTTGAAAAATTGATCAACTTGATCTCTGTATTTGATAGCAATTTTTCCAAACTCTGAAAAATCGTCTGCAGTTGGATATTTCATCTTCATTGCAAACTGATTGATAAATATCGATAATGCACTACCAATTATTAGATTGTAAACACCATCAGCTATATTATTTGAATATGGAAATGCAACTCTGATAAATGGCAAATATGTCTCAGTTTGGGAAATCATTAATTTGATATGTTTTTCAACAAATTCTTTAACATCATCTGGAATTGCCATATATTCCTCCTTACATTGATTTCTTATAAATAGAACTTTGATTTTCAGGCATGATTGAACTGTTTTGAGTTCTCAACAATGAGAATTATCTATCCAATTAATTAAAAAAATTTTATGTTGATTTTGTAGCATCAAAAAATCTTCTAAAAAAAGTTCAATAATAACATCATCTATAATACTTGGTTGGTTTGATGTTGACAGATCAATTGACAATCTTAGAAAAGAAATAGAAAAAGCATTTTCAACATTTCCAGTAATATCCATGCCAAAAATGAATCATAAATCTTGTGATGTGATTAATGAAGGAAAACAATTTCTTGTAAAAATGGATGTTTCTGGAATTAAAAAAATGAGATCAAGCTCAATGTGACTGATTTCTCTAGAAGTTTCAGCAGAATACAAAGAAGAATTTGAGTATAAAATAAAAAACTATCTAAGAACGTATTCAAATCTTACTATAGAATAATACCTCTTACTGAAAACATAGTTGCATCTCAAGTAAAAACAAACCTTTCTGGTAGTGTTCTAAACATTACCCTTCTGAAACTGAAATCTACAAAAATTCAAAACAAAAAATTTATCTCGGCACAGTAATTTTTATTTAATAATCTGAGCTAAATACTTCTCTTTTCCTTTTCTACTTCTAGGAAGACACCTTAATTGCCTATTACAACAAGGGCAGATAATTCCGTCATAATCTACAAATATTTCACAATAATTGCATCTTTTTTGTCCAGACGCATACCTGCCAATCTGTGTAGGCTTGAGGGCTTTGTACTTTTTACAGTTGCCTATACAATAAGTCATCAAAATGTAATAGAATTATTAAAAGATAAAATCTTTGTTTGCACTGCACTCACTTTTATAAAAAATTCTTAAATGAAATTAAATTTATACCTCTAATTCCATTTTCTATTATTGCTTGAATTAGATAAAAAAGTATTTGGAAAAATTACAACTAAAGAAATCATTGGATCTGATCCTCCAGCAATTCCTGACACTAATAATATCCTTAAAAATGAATTTACAATTTTACTTGAAGAGCTAAAATTACAACCAAAAGAAAATCTTGAAAAACTCTTAGAACAACAAAAAATCGCTGAAACACACATTAACAGTAGGCCTGGTGCCATGGCTTTGGCTCAAGATAAAATTCAACTTTTTAATGAATATAACAACAAATACATCCAAATAATTCAAGAAAAACTCAAATCTTAGAGTTTTTTCTTTTTTGTACGTTTTTTACTAGAATTTTGTTTTCTTTTAATAATTAATGAAATTATTGCACCTGCAGGGATTCCTATGATAGTTCCAAGACTTACATATGGTGCAATAAAGAAATCACCAATCCAAATTCCCCCATCCACTGTTAATTCCATAAATGTTCTGGGTCGTAAAACTACCAAAACTGTCTGTGAATCTTCTTTTTTGTTTCCTATGTCATCTATGTATGATACAATAATTTCAAATGGTAATTTGTATTCTAAATTTACTTCCTCATTTGGTGTAATAATTCGTGATGTGATTTCAATAGGAGTATTTTTTTCTATTCTTGAAAATGTATGTGATGTTTCTCCTCTGAATTCAATATCATTTGGTGTGATTATCTTTATGTTGACATCTGTAATGTCTATGTTCTTTGATAATATTTCAACTGTAATTGGAAATTCGGTATTTGGAAAAATTGATTCTGGAATTTTTGTATATATTGTTACAGTAGGATCTTCTTTTATTATAATTGGGATTGCAATATCGTGATAAATTGTAGATTGTGGTGTTTTATTATTTGCAACAAGAACCTGAGAATATTTCAAATTAATAAAATGAACTCCAGGACTTGAATCCCTAGGAATTAACAAATCAATATTTCCACCATATGTTCCACCTTGAGCAAGTTTGTCAATAGTAATACTATCTGATATTCCTGCAGCTAGAGCATTATCTTTACTAGAAAAAATTAATGTAATGTCTTGTTTGTCTTCCCATCCATTATTTTTTATCAAAACTGAGATACTGTATTCTCTTCCAGCTAAGATTTCTTTAGGATATGTTATCTCAATATCCACACCACCCTCCAAATTTTGAGTAATTGTCTCTGCATAGGAATTAGGTACTAGAAAAAACAGACAAACTAACAATGATAAAATCCTGAGAAAATTCATGCTTTTACTATGAATAACTTCATTATGACTATTCTGTGTTATTTTTAGGCTAATTTTTGCTTAAATTTTAAAGAAAAAAGTTGTTGATTAATAAATAACATCAATTCAGTTATCTAGAATCAATATGGTCAGTAAAACAAAAGAGATATGTCCAAGATGTGCTCAGGGTAAACTAGTTACCGATAATGAATCAGGGGAAATGTTCTGCTCCAAATGTGGATTTGTAATTAGTGAAAAACTACAAGAGGCAGGACCTGAATGGAGATCCTTTACTCAAGATGAAGGTGGCAATAAAGCAAGAGCTGGTGCACCAACATCATTAACAATGCATGATATGGGTCTTGCAACAATTATCAATCCTGTAAACAAAGATGCATCTGGAAGACCACTTACAGCATCAATGAAAAGCACAATTGAGAGACTTAGAACTTGGGATAATAGAAGTCAAGTTCATGAACCAGTTGATAGAAACTTTAGACAAGCATTTAGTGAATTAAATAGACTAAAAGACAAGCTAGCAATTTCTGATGCAGTAATTGAAAAAGCAGCCTACATTTACAGAAAAGCACTTGAAAAAGGTCTAGTCAGAGGACGATCCATTTCAGCTTTAATGGCATCTGCACTTTATGCTGCATGTCGTGATACTGCAACTCCAAGAAATCTAAAAGATATAGAAGAAGCAGCCAATATCAAAAGAAAAGATATTGCAAGATGTTATAGATTATTAATTAAAGAACTTGATTTGAAGATGCCAGTAACTGATTCAATTCAATGTGTTGCAAGAATTGCAAGTAGAATTGGAATTGCTGAAAAGACAAAAAGATATGCAGTAAATGTGTTAAAGCTTGCACAAGAAAATGAAGTATCAGCTGGAAAGGATCCAATGGGGTTAGCAGCAGCAGCATTATATCTCTCTTGTGTGAAAAACGGTGAGGATAAGACTCAGCGTGATATTGCCGAAGCTGCAAATGTCACTGAGGTAACTATCAGAAATAGGTACAAAGGACTCAAAGAATCACTTGATTTGTGAATCTATTTTCTTTGAGAATCTTCTGCAGGTTTAACAAATCCACCTTCTACTGATTCTGGTGGGGGTATCTTCTTTGATTTTCCTAATCCAATCGTTGTAATGATTACTGATGACAAAATAATAAAAAATACCATTTGTGAATATGCCTCTGCATTTGGCAATCCCATAGTTATTGGGTATGTAGCAAGTACAGCAGCAGCTAATCCTCTAGGAATCATAGAATTTGTTACAGCTTTATCTAATTTGGAGAATCTCTTTGTTAATGTTATCTTGCCAACAAAGGCTCTTCCATAGTAAATGACTATTGTTGCCAAAATTCCAAATACCATATATTCTATTTTTCCAAAACTTGCCATCAATCCAACAAACACAAAGAAAAATGATCTTACCAAAAATGTTAATTGATTATGAGTAGGATCATCCATCTCAATTTTTGGCAGCTTAAACCTGAGTATCTTTGAGAGATGGCTCTTATTTCCAATCATTAAACCAAACACAAGTGCTGTTAATGCCCCTGATTCTCCAAATGAATTTGCCAAAAAGAACAAGACAAACAAAACTCCTAATGTAAGCATGTATGCATGTTGAGCATTTCCTAGTTTTGTTGAAATATACATCCAAGGAATTCCTACACCAAATCCTAAAACTAAACCTACAACAACTGCTCTACCAATTGTTTCTTCCAAAATTTGCAGATCAAAATGGCCTGAAAGCACTGCTTCGAATAATATGAATGCAATAATTGTAGCTAAAATATCAGTTAATGCAGATTCAAAACTTAGCATTGATTTGGCATCATCTGAAATTTTTACATTCCTAACAAGACCAAAAACAATTGCTGAACTACTTCCACCCACAATTGAACCTAGTAATATGCTCTCTAGCCACAACCATCCTAATGCAAAATGAGCAGCAAGCGTTATGATTACAACCGATAAAATGAAACCAACAATTGCCAATGTTATTGAAAAGTGGACAGTTTTTACAACATGTTTGATATCTAAATTTAATCCACCATCAAACATTATGATTATCAATGCAAGTGCTGCAAAATATGGAACTACTTTGATAACAGCTTCTGGTTGAATTAGTCCAAATACAGGTCCAATTATTACTCCAAGAATCATCAAAAATGCAACATCTGGGATACCTGTTTTTTTGAAGAATGCTTCGCCAGCCACACCCAGAAAAATTACTACTCCTGCTGCAAGCAATATTACATGAGCTGAAGCAATTGGCCCATCTTGCATAGATAATGTACCTATAGAATTTTGTAATTCAGTTAATTTATCTAAAATTGCAGTAGAATCAAAATTAGATATTGGAATAATATCTCCAATTTGACCTTTAATCAAATTCAAAACAGATAAAATTATGGGATTCATTTATGACTGAACCTAAATCGATATGAATTAAAGATAATTTAGTCAATAATTTCAACTTTGTAATTGATTTTAAATAACATGTACTGAAAGACTAATGTTATGAGTGCAACAAATCAACTTCGTGCAGATCATGATCAAGTTCGTCGACTAGAGAAAATAGTATCAAAATGTGCGGATGAACTATACAAAGGAACAAAAATTCCATTTTCAGATCTGACAAAAATTACTATAATAATTTCAGAATTTGTTGATTCCATTCATCATTCAAGAGAAGAAGATTCTTACTTTCCATGTGTTGCAAGTTATGATACACTAAAAGAAGAAATTCGAAAATTTATGATAGAGCATGAATTTGGAAGGAATATTGCTCGACAAATATCACATCATCTGAAAAGATGGAAAGATGGGGAAGATGCACAAGAACCTGTATCAAGATATCTTAGGACATATGCTATTTTCCTAAATGATCATCTTAACAAAGAAAATAAATTCTTTGATGATGCAGAAGCAAACGTCTTATCAAAAGAAGAAGAAATTGAAATGTATGAGCAATATAGATCAGTTTTTGCCATAGTAAAAAAAGTGGAAGAACTGATTACAGAAATTGACTATTTAGAAAATCAACATTGGGCTAGAAATTAACGTAAGCTCTTTATGGGTTATTCAAATATTTTTATTTATGAAACCTTTTGTTCTTTGGATGACTGGTCTTCCTTGTTCAGGAAAGACTACCATCGTAAAAGACTTGCAAAAAGATATTCCGAATTTGGCAATGCTTGACGGTGATGAATTGAGAGAATGGTTCTCACCAAAAGACTTTTCAAAAGCAGGACGTGATGAGCACAACAAAAAAGTTGCTCATTTGGCTAAGCTTTTACTAAAGCATGGTGTTCCAAGTGCAGTATCTCTAGTTTCTCCATATGTTGAAAATAGAGAAAATGCAAGAGAAATTATCAATGCAGGCGATCAATTTGCGGAATGTTATATAAAATGCTCACTTGAAAAATGTGAAAAAAGAGATGTTAAAGGTATGTATGCAAAGGCAAGAAAGGGAGAAATCAAGGGATTTACAGGAATTGATGATCCCTATGAAGCTCCAGAAAAGGCCGATTTAATAGTTGATACTGAACATGAATCTATTGCAGATTGTGCAAAAAAAGTAAAGGACTTCCTTAAAGGAAGAAACCTACTCTAATTTTTTAAATTCTTTGACTATTTTATCATGAATTAATCCATTTGTAACTAAAATGCCGTTTAGGTGATGTACTTCTTTGTTATTATATGTGATATCATTACCCAACATGTCTGTCATTTTTCCTCCAGCTTCTGAAATTATAGAATAAGATGCAGCTGAATCCCATTCTTTCATTTTGTTTGTGGTGGTAATGTATGCTTCAGCTTCTCCAGAACTAATCTTTCCAACTTTCAATGAGCTACCTATACTTGTAAATTCTTTAATTCCTAATTTTTTGATAAACATTTTCTCTTTCTCTGACAGATGATGTCTTGATCCAACAGTCCGACATTTTTCAAGTTCTGTTACTTTGGTTACAGATATTTTTTTCCATTCATCATTAGAATATCTAAATGAGCCACTTCCTTTTTGTGCAACAAACATCGTATTTTCTGTAGGCCATGCGATTACTCCCAGAATAGGTTTTTTGTTTTTAATTAATGCAATCATGACCGTAAATTCCCCTGTTTTATCAATAAAATCAGAAGTCCCATCAAGTGGATCTACAATCCAAATCACCTCTTTTGATAATCGACTTAGATCATCTTTATCCTCCTCAGACAAAATCATATGTTCAGTTTGTGAGAGAATTGCTTTGATTACTTCATTGCTCTTAAGATCTGCATCTGTAATTGGAGAGTCATCACTTTTTGTAGTTGTTTTATAATCTTCTAGATAAATTTCTAAAATTGCATTTCCGGCCTCTTTTGCAGCCTTGATAGCAAGATCTAATTCAGGAATTTTATCAGAAATGGGTATATCTTTCAATTAAAACTACCTAAGTTGTTAGTTCTGGCTTTAACGTCCAAACAACACCTAGAGCAATAAATGGAATTGACATAACTCCTATAATACCTAATATAGTGTTAAATTGTGATTGTGATACCTCTGGATTATTTACTATCCATGGTAATGGTAATGTAACTAATATCCAAAGAACTCCTAAAAGTATTATCAATTTAGCTTTTGCCTTTCTATCTTTGATCATGTTTTTTGTACTCCGTAGTTATATTAAATCCATGTGAATTCATTTTATTGATTCTCCTCCATCTACTGCAAGTACTGCACCTGTAGTCCAAGATGCATCATCTGATGCAAAATATAGTACTGCTTTTCCTATTTCTTGTGGTTGACCGATTCTTCCTATTGGATGTTCCTTATCCATGAATTCTTTGTCATTCTGAGTTTTCAAAAATGGTTTTGTCATATCGGTGTCTACCACTCCCGGACAAATACAATTAACCCTGATCTTATCTTTAGCATATTCTAGCGCCCAACATTTTGTTAGTAAAATTAATGCAGCTTTTGAAGCAGAATATGCATCAGCATTGAATCCTTGATATGCCTTTAATCCTGCATCAGATGAAATATTGATTATTGAACCCGATGTTTTTTGCAAATAAGGAATTGCCTCCTTGGTAAATCTAAACTGTCCTGTAAGATTTACATCTAAAACTTCATTCCATTCATCTTCATTAATTTCGTGTAGTTGTTTTATCTTTGGAAATATTCCAGCATTATTTACAAGAATATCTAATTTACCAAATTTTTCAATTATTTTCTTTACAACATTTTTCACATCATTTGTTTTTCTAATGTCAGCTGTAATTCCAATTGTATTTAGAATTTCTGACGCTGATTTTTCTAACCTTTCTTGGTTTTTTGATGTAAGAATTACAATAGCTCCATTTTCTGACAAAATTTTTGCAGTAGCATATCCTATTCCACGACTTCCACCAGTTACTAGTGCAACCTTTCCTAATAGTTTCAATAATTTTTAGATTAAAATTCGTAATTTATAGATCCATTAGACTGATAAATAAACATAAAATATTACATAGAATCTTGTAAATTATTATAAAATATAATATAAAATGTTAAATAGTTAAAGTTCATAATGTAATTGATGTCGAAGGATACAATTCTTATCGACTAAAAATGCGTAGCCCCGCAGAACGAAAGAGGCAATCAGTCGTTTAACGAACTGAAAAAGAGAGGAAATCTCTCGTTGTTCTGCAGTGAAGGGGTTTACGCCTCTAGTTTTCTAAAATATCTACAGACACAGAACCCATTATTTTCCCATTTGGGTTGATAGTTATTGAAACTTCTTGCATCTCAGAAATAAAAATAGTTTTTTGTCCATCATATTCCCAAGTAAAATATTCTGAAATTCCAGTCTGGTGAGGAATTCCTTTAAGATGAAAATCTTGAGAAAAATTAAATTTTTCACCGGTTAATGTTATTGATAAAATATCTGGACTACTACCATTAGGTACAAACCTAAACAAATATTCGCCATTGTCAATAACAAATGAATCTGTAAAAATTCCATTTGAATATAGATTAGGATCTGCAAGAGTAATATGAAATACAGCAGTATTTTCTCTCTCAACAAAATTCAGTGAAAAATTTAGTATCAAAATTGTGATAACAATTACTATGAGAATTAGAATTATTTTAATATTCATTAGGACAAGTTGTTAATTCCGTTATAAAAATAAATTCTAATTCTATCTGAAATTGTAATTTCTTTCTGATTAGTATCTACATTTCTTCTAATTCAATCATTATTTATGTATCATTAATTAAAATCATTATGTCTCACATTTTGAAGATTTTTGATGCAGTTATTCATTTTCAAAATCACATAATTAAATATACTGTTTTTGATATTCTTTTTTTTAATTTTTTTTATTATGAACAAAATTATTTTCCTAGTTTTCTAATATCGTTTAATTTTTGCAGAATTCCTACTCCATTAGATTTATTGATTTCATTTTTAAAAATTGAATAATTTTTCATTATTTTTGCTAACCAGAATATCTTAGTACCAAATAATGTAGATTCATCTTCATCAAATACTGTATCTGCCAATAATCATTTTTATCTCATAAAAATAAATCTAATCATATTAATGCTGTATCTAATACTGAAATATAACTCAAGAAATTGCCTCTAATTCTATTAACCAAATCAACATATTATTTATCCATAAATTCTTGTGATTTATCAGGTAAATCGAAGCCAAAAATTTCATTCATGAATTAGTACCTAAAAATCCCTAAATAGATTTTTTTGAAAAATTGCCATTTTTAGATATTTTTTCAAACTCTGTTGAAAAATTTTTCTTTGATATGAATTATTTTCATCATTAATTTTAGTTAGTTAAATTTCATGTACTGTTAACCATTTTTCACACCCGAAATTAAGTATCTATTCTAAAACTTAACACATTGCCAAATCTATCTGAAAACTGGTCAAAGCAACCAAAACCTAGTATTACTGAAAAAATAAACGATACAATCAAACCAAAGGGGGCATTAAAACCAAGAGTTCAAGAAGGAATTAAAAAATTACAATTACAAATTAAAAAACTAGATTCAATGCTTACAAACTTGCAAGACCGTGATGCTAAATTATTCCAAAGAATTGTTGATGCTACACAAAAACATGATGTTCAAACTTCTAAAGTTCTTGGAAATGAGCTAGCTGAAGTAAGAAAAGTTGCAAAAATTTTGAGTAATGCTAGGATAGCATTAGAACAAATTGAATTACGATTAACTACATGTAGTGATCTTGGGGATACAGTTGTAGCAATTATGCCTACAATGGGATTGATGAAGAATCTAAAATCATCTCTAGTAAAAATAATGCCTGGTGCTGAACAAGAAATTGGTCAAATGGCAGAAATGCTTGGAGGCTTTATGACTGAAAGTTTCTCTGGAGATTCAGCATTTGGACTAGATCCTACTACCAATTCAGAATCTGAAAGCATTCTGAAGGAAGCTGCTGCTGTAGCAGAAAGTTCAACAGATCAAATGTTCCCATCAGTTCCTACAGATAGTCATCAAGCAACCAGTACTAAATTTCTATGACATCAGAATCTTTTAACCTTCAATAGAATCTCTAGATTCTTTGATTTTCTTGACTTTACTTCCTTCGTCATCAATTATTCTATCAACCCCCACAAGTCTTTCTCGTAAAGTATTGATAATTGAACCAACCTCATCAGCTTCATTTTCTACTTCTTGTCTCTTTTTTGCAAGGTCCTTAATCCCTCTATTTTCTTCATCTATGTATTCACTAACTTTTTGCAATTTCTCTTTAAGATTTTTAATATCAACTGATTCTTCTTCAATATCTTTTTCAAGAAGGGTTCTTTTATCTTTAAGATTCTTTATCATCAAACCGACATAATCTATCGCTTCTTCTAATTTTACACGTTTTCCCATTAACTCACTTATACCAATTTCACTTGATGACTCAACTGTAAAACTAGAATCAACATTTTCACTTTCTTGAGCTTTTTCTTCTACCATTTCTCCTTCCTCATTTTTGAATTTATCAAACATTTTATGATTTTCTTTTTAAAAAGGGAATAAAAAGTTATTATGAATCTCAAAGCTGACCTTGTGAATGATTTTTATTCAATTAAAGAAAAAAATGGAAATTAACCCAGCAATATCAAATTTCTAAAATCTTGGTTGAAGGCAATTGATTTTTCTGAATCTATGGTCATTTCTCTAATTTGTAAAAATTTGACATTCTGGCTTGTCTCAGAATTTAGTCCAGAATTAATGAAGGAAGTAATCAATACGTCCTCGTGATCCTTTTCAGCAATAATTTTTCCAGAAAATATTACCTTATAGCTAAGATCCAAATCAAAGGCTGAATCATTCATTGTTTCATCAGAATTATCGTATTTCTCACTAAATTTTAGGTCAAATTCACTATCTCTAATCTTTAGTATATCATTTGTAGAAATCTGCCACATATTTTCTCCAACTTTTGTTGCTTTTCCATCAAAAAGGGTAATTCCTGCATGATATGCCTTGTAATTTACATATGCCCAGCTCAAGGTTTCACCCTCAAAGGATAACATTCTCTGTTTATCTTCTCCTGATAATCCTTCTGGCACGGTATAATGTTGAACTTCTAGGCTTCCGTTGACTATTTTTTCAGTAAGAATAACAGAAAGTCTGCCTTTTTTGAGGATTTTTTCTGCATTTTGAACATCTTTTCTCTTTTCCTCTTGATGATCTTCTCCAAATGAATATGTTACAGATAACGGTGAAGTACCAAGCATGAATAGGACAATAATTCCAATAATAGTTTGCTTTTGAAATTTTATCATATCAATAGACTGTATAAATAATAGATTAGGAACGGCAAGGAAACATCTTGTTCCTTATATACAAAATTTCTTGAAAACTGTTCTACTCAAAAATTTAGCCCTTTTTGGAAAAATATCTAAAAATGGCAATTTTCAAAAAATTCCCTTTTTTTCTGTTAATTTTTCAGGTATGAATTGTACTTAAATTTTCTCCCGCATACCAATTTTCTAAAAAATTGACTATTTTTTTGCTGAAATGGCTGTTCCGCTTTGTGTTCCGCTTTGAGGTTTCACAATGGTCCTCATTAACTAATTAGCTCTAAACTAGAGCATGTCAAAACAACAATACAGGTCCGAAATGGGCATAATGGGTGATATCCTAGACGTTACCGCTGATGGCGGTCGTGGTGGAGTCATTATATCTGCAATCTCTCGCAAAGCCAACCTATCTCACTATGCAGTACTAGACAAATGTGAGAAACTGGTAGAAGCAGGCTTAGTCGAATCCGTCAAAAATGACAGGAATAGAGTCTTTTTGATTACTGAAAAAGGGCTACAATTTTTTCAGGAATTTAAGAGATTTCAAGGACTCGTAGAAAGCATGAATCTAAGGTATTGAGCCAATGAACCCAGAAATCGTACCGAACTATAGGAAAGAGATCCTTCGAGAAGATGGAATGCTTTTTGTAAGGACTGAGGGTATCCTCGAAATAATGATTAAGATTCCACTGCTAGTTGCAAGCTTAATTATTGTTGCATTCACGATGCCTGTTCAAACCTCATTCAGCTCTACTCGAACTCTTGATCTTATTCTTTATTCAGACGGTTCTGCACATATCTTATCTAAGTTAGATGTAGATCCATTAGATCCTGACTTTGAAGTCGATCTATTTGGGCCATCCATTGATAACTTTGTGGCAATTGGCGAAAACGGCTTTTTGTTATCTAGTGAAATAATTGGCGACAAAGCAACTATTGATACTTTTGGTTCTTCTACTATCACAATTAATTATGATATTCAAGACTTAATTTCAAAAGATGGAAGAGTTTGGACTTTCTCTCTTGATTCGCCAACTGATTATTCCTTATTGATGCCACCAAACTCTATTATTGTCGGAATGAATGCACTTCCATCAAATATGGATATAATAAATGAGCAAACCAAGCTAGAACTAAGTATAGGTTATTCAGAAATTAATTATATTATAAGTACTACAAACCCATCTACTACAAACCCATCTACTACAAACCCATCTACTACAAACC
>Ga0102952_1000335_pt1 | contig 19025 bp, 15 predicted proteins | sample SalPon2A_C_D1_MG_FD_78506 | JGI IMG/M metagenome (GOLD analysis project Ga0102952, IMG submission 78506) | Soil microbial communities from South San Francisco under conditions of wetland restoration - Salt Pond MetaG R2A_C_D1_MG | ecosystem: Environmental > Terrestrial > Soil > Wetlands | place... | reverse complement strand
CCCGCGAGCTCCAGCTTCACATCGCTCACCCGCCACGGTCGCTTCACACCAAGAATCTGACCATACAACTCTGTGTCTCGCATCCACAGATGCTAATCGACCCACCACGATTCCTGAAGAGCCTATTGGGAGGGCCTCCCGTAAGGTGCTGTGAAAGTTTCAATCCACGCCTCCGCACGGGAGGCGACGCACCACATCGCGGCCGTAACCGCGGAGCTCGCGTTTCAATCCACGCCTCCGCACGGGAGGCGACACGGACGGGCAGTCGAGCCTGCCGCGTCCAGTTTAGTTTCAATCCACGCCTCCGCACGGGAGGCGACCGGGCCTTTCTCCCCGGCGCGACGGGGAGCGCAAGTTTCAATCCACGCCTCCGCACGGGAGGCGACGACCAACATGACGACTACCAAGCCCGCCACCGAGTTTCAATCCACGCCTCCGCACGGGAGGCGACCGCTACAGGAGACACTACGATGACAGCTGGCGGTTTCAATCCACGCCTCCGCACGGGAGGCGACCCAGTTGCTCAGCCGTCGGTATGAGCTCGGGCGAGTTTCAATCCACGCCTCCGCACGGGAGGCGACACGAACGGTTGAACGTGCTTGATCCGACCCAGGGTTTCAATCCACGCCTCCGCACGGGAGGCGACCCACGGGCACATCTGGCTCGGCGTCATCGTGGAGTTTCAATCCACGCCTCCGCACGGGAGGCGACTGCCGCTAGCGGGGTATAGGATCCGGCGGGGGTCTCCGCGTTTCAATCCACGCCTCCGCACGGGAGGCGACAGCGGTGATGATCTGGCTCTCCGCGGCCTGGCGGTTTCAATCCACGCCTCCGCACGGGAGGCGACCTGCACCATTGTGACCTTGACTCCCCTTTCTTCGAGGTTTCAATCCACGCCTCCGCACGGGAGGCGACCCGCACCTAAGAAAGTAAGGGAGAGACACAATGTTTCAATCCACGCCTCCGCACGGGAGGCGACCGGCCGTAACCGCGGAGCTCGCGGATCCACGAGGCGTTTCAATCCACGCCTCCGCACGGGAGGCGACCGGCGTCGTCGAACAGCCGCAGTCGCGACCGCACGTTTCAATCCACGCCTCCGCACGGGAGGCGACTGATTCGGGGAGACAGCGAGGTCATCTTGACGCTGTTTCAATCCACGCCTCCGCACGGGAGGCGACCGTAGTCTCAGGATCACCCTTGTTGCCGCCGGAGGTTTCAATCCACGCCTCCGCACGGGAGGCGACATCGGCTGCGACTCGAGGGCCTTGATTTCCTCGCGTTTCAATCCACGCCTCCGCACGGGAGGCGACCGAGGTATCGAGCGGGGTCGTGTACCCATAGGAGCGTTTCAATCCACGCCTCCGCACATCCCTGATTAATCCCTCCTTCTCCTCGACAGCCCTCGCCATCGTCGCTGAGTCCGAGTTTGCTGGCAAGTACTCGCCAGTTTCAATCCACGCCTCCGCACGGGAGGCGACCCGGCCATTAGGACCTCCCTCCGGCGATGTCAGAGTTTCAATCCACGCCTCCGCACGGGAGGCGACACGAGATCATCGGGTGCTCGCACCAGGCTGTGCTGTTTCAATCCACGCCTCCGCACGGGAGGCGACGCTCGGTCTCAGGATGGTGGGCGGGACCCCCGAGGTTTCAATCCACGCCTCCGCACGGGAGGCGACCCTCCAGCGATGGACAGGACGGGAGGTAGCACCGGTTTCAATCCACGCCTCCGCACGGGAGGCGACCAGGTGCCCCCAGTGCGAGGCCCTGGAGGTTGCCGTTTCAATCCACGCCTCCGCACGGGAGGCGACCGCTTGCGCTCCCAGCCGCGACGGCGAGCGCAAGTTTCAATCCACGCCTCCGCACGGGAGGCGACAAGATTCGTCCGATCTCATCACCGCAGGCTACCGGTTTCAATCCACGCCTCCGCACGGGAGGCGACTTGTAGGTATGTCATGGATACAGACCAGTAGCGGTTTCAATCCACGCCTCCGCACGGGAGGCGACCCTGAGCCGAGATCGTAGGCTGTGCATTGAGCCGGTTTCAATCCACGCCTCCGCACGGGAGGCGACCAGCCGAGAGCAGTTCGGCTCGCCCGAAGCCTGCGAGTTTCAATCCACGCCTCCGCACGGGAGGCGACGCCATCCAGGGGGCTCGTGTTGTACCGTGTTCTTGTTTCAATCCACGCCTCCGCACGGGAGGCGACCATTCCGCCTACCGTAGAGCCGACGTCCCGCAAGTTTCAATCCACGCCTCCGCACGGGAGGCGACCTATGGGAGGGCCTGGGGGAGTCGGTGGAGTATGGTTTCAATCCACGCCTCCGCACGGGAGGCGACCACTACCTCGTACCATCGGCGAAAGCGGTAGGCGTTTCAATCCACGCCTCCGCACGGGAGGCGACGCACGCAACAGGAGGGACCGACCCATGACCTACAGTTTCAATCCACGCCTCCGCACGGGAGGCGACTCAGCGGACCGCATCCGCAGCCGCACCGTCTTGTCGTTTCAATCCACGCCTCCGCACGGGAGGCGACACCGATCCGGCCACCGCCACGATCATTCCCGAGGTTTCAATCCACGCCTCCGCACGGGAGGCGACTAGAGTTCCACTGTTTCGAGGTTGCCCTTCGCCTGTTTCAATCCACGCCTCCGCACGGGAGGCGACTCGCGGCCAGGAGGGTAGCCACCAGCCCGACAGGGAGTTTCAATCCACGCCTCCGCACGGGAGGCGACAGCGGCTATCAAAGCCTGAGCCCGAGCTGGACGAAGTTTCAATCCACGCCTCCGCACGGGAGGCGACTGGCCCGCTCGTCCCACCTGGTCTCAGCCCCCCCGAGTTTCAATCCACGCCTCCGCACGGGAGGCGACGACGACGGAGACAGCTACTGGCCCCACGCCCTCGTTTCAATCCACGCCTCCGCACGGGAGGCGACTTGCAGCGCCTGAGACAGCTCCGCCAGCGAGTCGTTTCAATCCACGCCTCCGCACGGGAGGCGACTATGGGGGGGCCTGGGGGAGTCGGTGGAGTATCTGTTTCAATCCACGCCTCCGCACGGGAGGCGACATCAGGCGCGGAGGATGCAGGCCTGGCAGAAGGGTTTCAATCCACGCCTCCGCACGGGAGGCGACCGGCAATGGATCCCCCGAGTTGGGCCCCCCCGATGTTTCAATCCACGCCTCCGCACGGGAGGCGACGTCTGGGTCCACGCGGAGCGTTTTATACCACATTGTTTCAATCCACGCCTCCGCACGGGAGGCGACCTGGTTCGGCACCAGAGCAAGTCGTCGAGCTTCTAGTTTCAATCCACGCCTCCGCACGGGAGGCGACAACAGCCAATCTCGCGCGCCACCTCGCGCGCCGTTTCAATCCACGCCTCCGCACGGGAGGCGACCCACTAGAGGAGTCTAAAGTGACAATACCAACCGTTTCAATCCACGCCTCCGCACGGGAGGCGACAGCACAACGACGCCGGCTGTGAGCTCTGGCAAGAGTTTCAATCCACGCCTCCGCACGGGAGGCGACGCTTGAATCCGTCAACCTCGAGACTCGAAGTGTATGTTTCAATCCACGCCTCCGCACGGGAGGCGACTCTCCGGACAGTTGGGCGGCGAGTCCACAGTACTTGTTTCAATCCACGCCTCCGCACGGGAGGCGACAGTAGGCGACGACGCCCCATCGATTTTCCCGAGGTTTCAATCCACGCCTCCGCACGGGAGGCGACCGATCGCATTGTCGCGTCCGAGGGCCGACTGGCGTTTCAATCCACGCCTCCGCACGGGAGGCGACGGCGGCTCTGTAAACCGCCGGAAATCAGTCACTTACAACGCCATTTGCGGGGACCTCCCGTTTGGGCGGCCTCTCGCCCTTGCTCCGCTCGGGGCGCAAACCCGCAAAGCACGTCGAATCAATACGTTCCGTGAAATCGCGGACCCCCCGGGAAATCCATGGGAGCTTGGGGTCCGCGCAACGGCTCGCTACGGTCTCTCGAGGAGCTCCACACCCGGCGGCAGGCGGTCTCGGTGGACCGTCACCTCGTAGTCCTCGAAGCCTCGCGGCGCGTCGACTCCCGCCTTCTTCGCCACCTCCACGAGCTCGAAGAGCCGATGGGCCGGGGCGCAGCCCAGCATCGCCTGGCGCGTGCGCTGCCCGTTGTCGCTGTCGGTTCCCACGTGCTTGAAGATAAAGAGCTTGCGCACGGTCATCATCCCCTTGCTCGCGGAGCGGTCGTGCTCGTACATGTTGAGCAGGGCTTCCCACAGCAGCTCCAGGTCGTCCTCGGAGAACCCCGTCTCCTGGGCCAGGTGGGCGGAGATGAAGCCCTTGCCGACGAACAGGCCGTAAGGGATCAGCGCCTTTCTCCCCATGGTGCGCAGCTTGTCCTCCGGTTGCTCTTCCTCCCATTGCAGATAGTCGGCGGAGGACCTCACGCCCTTGGGCTCCTCCGCCACCGCCATACGGGTGATGGAGACGTCGAGCGGTAGCACCCGATCCACGGACTTGGCGAAGGAGATCTGCACCGGCCCCCGGACCTGCCCGGCGTTGGGTCCGGTGCTCATGACCGCGCCAAACGTACGGACGTCGTAGAAGCTCCGGCACATCCATTCCTTGGCCTTCTGGACCTTGCCACGGGTGGCCTTCTTCTTCTCCGGCAGGCCGCCGGTCTCTTCGTGGGCGCGGGCGATCTTGCGATTGAGGTTGGAGGCGTGCTCGACGAAGATGGCATGGGGCATCTCGTTGCCCCGCGCGAGCTGGACGTAGTTGCGGATCCGGCGCTTCAAGGCGACGTCGGAGACGAGGCCTTCGAGGGTCTCGGGATCCACCCGGGGGGCGTTGCCGGCGTCGGGATCGCCGTTGGGATTGCCGTTCTCGCAGTCGAAGAGGAAAAGCAGCTCGTAGCGGTTCTGAATGGCATCGGTCATCGGTCGGTCTCCTCGAGAATCTCGCTGGTCTCGGTGTCGGGGGTCTCGGTGTCGCCGGTCTTGGCGGAAGGTCGATGGGCCTTTTGCTGGTAATAGCCGAGGGCGAAAAGGCTTTGCTCTTCGAGGGTCAGGGTTGCGGGGATCGTGTCTTCGAGCTGGTCCAGGATCTCGGCGATCCGGCGCTCGAGACCCAGGCGCTCGCGCTTGTTGTCGAGCTTGGCGAGATGGAACTGGGCCAGGCGCAGCAGGCGTCCCAGGACCAGGGCCGGCGTGGTGCTGGCGGCGCCGTAGTAGCGCTGCACCACGCCGGCGCCGACGTCTCCCAGCGCCTTGTATTGGACGTAGTCGAGGGTGGCCAGCAGCCGACCGCATTGGTAGGCCGGGCTCGGATGGTTGGGATTTAGCATCGGTTCGAGCTCCTCTCGCAAATTGGGGTCCTGCCGACGAAGGCAGGCTTTTAGCACGCCGACCCCGGCGGTCCGTACGGGGTCGTCGGTGGTGATGGCGACGCGGACGCGAGCGAGCGCCCGGGCCATCGCTTGTTGGGGGAAGCGCCCTCCCTGCACCGCCGTGCGCCACATCTGGGCCACCAGCGGGTCGGGCAGGTCGTCGAGATCGCGCACCAGAGATCCCAGCACCGCGTACATCTTGGGGGGCCGGGTCGAGCCCTGGCCATCGCGGGTGACGATTTGGAGGTCGTCGAACCAGCGCTCGACGTTGCGCACCAGATCCTCGAACGAGCCGGTCATCCAGTCGCGCACGACCACCCGGCCGCTGTTGGCCGAGAGGGTCAGCGCGTAGTACCGGTTGCCGGCGAGATCGGGTCGCTTGCCGGCCTCGATCGCTTCGAGCAGATCGCGGGCACGGCGCAATGCGTCGACCTGCTCCTGCTCGGGGTCGGCGAGATCCGGGTCGTTGAGCCATCCGACAGGGTCCACCTCCGGCGTTTCTCGGTACCAATGGAGGACCTTGTTGCCCGCCAGCTTCTTGCTCCGCTCGCGCAGGAGCTGGTTGAGAGCCGCCGGGTAGGCGGCCGCCATTTCCTCCGACATGGCGGCGTTGGCGGCTTGCTGGAGGCCGTAGGAACGGAACGATTCCTGCTTGAAGGCGGGGAGCACGTCGCCCATGGACAGGCCCCCGACATCGGCGAGACCCTTGATCTTCGGGTGGGTCGGAGTCGCCTCGACGAGCTCGCCGCTCAAGAGGCACCGCATCCGGCGGCCCGTGCCTTCCGGTTGTAGCCCGCTCCGAAAGCTCTGCCACCAGTCGTGCCAGGTGTCGTGTTCGACCAGGCGCTCCGGCTCGGCGCCGGAGAGGGCGAAGGTCACGTTCTCGGTGGGGGTGGCTTGCACGGACTCCAGATCGCTGCGGATCGCGGTGACCATCTCCGGATCCGCCAGCGCTTTGGCGACCGGTGCCAGCTCAGCGAAGACCTTCGAGGCGTCTGCCAGCAGGCCGACGAAGTGCTCGTGCTTGGCGCGGGCCTTGGCGTCGTCCTCCTCGGCTCCCAGGAGGGTGACCACCTGGGCGGTGTCGACGAGGAAGTGGCGACAGCCGGAGCCGCCGCGCTTCATCTCCCCCAGCTCGAGGTTGGGAGCACGGATCATCTCGCCGCGGTTGCGCTTGGCGTCCACGTCCCCCAGCTCGAGAGTTTCGAGATAGCGGCCGTCCCGATCGAAGAACAGGAGCCATCGAACGGGTTTGAACTTGAAGCCGGGTGGACCGACCAGCCCTTCCCGGCGGGCGTACTCGAGGACCTCGTGGAGCATCAGCTCACCTCCTTGGGGACCTTGAGCACGGCGGGGTCGTCCCAGGCGGGCACCTCCAGCACACCGCCCTGTACCTGGGCGTTGAAGAGGCTGATGGCGGGGCCGTCGTCCGGCGTGCCGGGTCGGGAGAGGTCGAAGACGTCGTAGATCATGGGACCGACGTCGAGGTTCAGATCCTCTACGAGCTTGGTATCGGTCTGGGGATCCGCCAGCTCGAAGTAGGCGGGAAACTCGCGGCAGCCGAGGTACGGCTGGTGGAAGCACTTGCCCTGCCGGGCGCGGCGCTCGAACTGGCGCTCCAGCGCGACCTGCTCGGCCTCGTGGCCGGGCCACGGGCGGATGCGTCCATGGAGCCGGTAGCGCGGTCCCCGGAGCGCCAGGGTCTGGCGCTGGGTGCGGCCCTTCTCGTCGGAGCGCGTCAGCTCGCGGTCGCCATCGGCCCACAGGGGCTCGGGCTCCTTCTTGCCGGTGCGCCAGGCGGTGACCGCGGAGACGTTGACCTTTTCCTTGACCTCGTTGCGGCGCAGCGCGATGTAGGCGGGCTGCTCGAGCACCTCGATGCGGGTGATCTCCCAGCGGAAGACCGGCGGCTTGGCGAAGATGGCGTCGAAGACGCCCCGGGCCGCCGAGGGGGTGATGACCGGATAGCTGAATCGCTCGCTCTTGGTCTCGGGGCGGGTGAAACAGGCGAAGTCGCCCCAGACTTCGAGGGGGTAGGTGGTTGGAGTCATGATCGGTACGCTCGCTCCTTTCTTTCCAATAATGATTCGCGGTAGCTGTCGTTGACATCGACACCAAAGCCATTCTAGCATTCATGGCGTGGATGAGAGCAATAGACTTCCACGGAAAGGAGGTTCAAGGATGTTGTTCTGCTCATTTCCACCCGCAGAACCAAGGTCCCCAACTCTCTGGAGACCGTTTTGGCCCCATCTCCGGTTAATACGAACTTTGGCGCGATATCCTTGGGACCTCCTCCCTACATCTCAAGCAGGCGAGGAGCGGATTGAAACATGGCAGTGGATGAATAGAGGGCCCGAGCCCAGGGTCCTGGGCTCGGGCTGGCTGTCTAGACGATCAGAGTCTCCGGAAGCTCCACCAGGCCAAAATCCTCGTCGTAGATGTCCTCTCGCACGACAAAAAACCAGTCTTCGGATCGCCGGTCGGCCGGCATGTCCAACGGCGCGGGCTCCAGCCAGGGGAGGATTCTCTGCGCGGCCTCGCTTCCCGCGCGCGGGCGGAACACGCTCACCGCGTAGGGCTGGGCCTCGCGCATCCAGCCGCGGGTGAGCCGGCGCTCTTTGCGGGACCGTTGCTTCAGCTTCTCGTAGGCGTCGCGGTCCCAGGGCACCACCACCTGCAGGCCGTCCTGGTCGATCAGGCGATAGCGCCGGGCGGTGGACTCGAAGTGCAGCGACCTCAGCGCCTCGTCGAGCTCCTTCTCCCGGCCCGTCGCCCCCTCCCCGATCTTGCTCAGATCGTAGAGCCTGCGGTACCAGGTGCGGAAGAGCTTCGGATCCTGGAGATCGGGGCTGGCGGCCAGCTCTTTGAAGTGCAGCCGGGTCACCTTCGCGGCCCTCTGGTAGGCACCGGTGGGATATCTCTCGTCCTCGGGCACGAAGACCATCAGTCGGCCCAGCTCCGTGCCGACGCCGTGGCGATTGCACCGCCCCGCCGCCTGGGCGATGGCGTCGAGGGGGCCAAAGGCGCGGTAGACGACCGGGAAATCGACGTCCACTCCCGCTTCGATGCACTGAGTGGAGATCAACCGGCAGGGCTCTCCGGCAGCGAGACGGCGCTTGACCTCCTCCACCCGCTCCGAGCGGTGCGCCGGGCACATGTAAGTAGAGAGGTGGAACAACCCCTCGACGCCGCGGTCGGCGAGCCGGCGGGCGAGCTCCAGGGCGTGGCGCTTGAGGTTGACGATGCAGAGAGCCTGGGGCTCACGGGCCAGCTCGTCGGCCACCTCGTCCCAGCTCATCGGGCGATCCAGCCGCCATTCCGGGGTGACGCGCCGGCTGCGGGCGAACAGCTCCAGGGAGGAGGGCACCAGCTCCTTTGGCTTCCAGCCGGTTTCGCACAGCTCGCCGACGTGGCGGTCGAGGTGGTCGAAGGCGGGCTGCGTCGCGGTGGAGAACACGACCGAGGCGCCGTAGCGTGAGCTCAGGTGGGAAAGAGCCGCCAGCGTGGGGACCGCCACGTGCAGCGGCAGCGTCTGGACCTCGTCGAAAAGGATCACCGACTGGGCCAGACGGTGGAGCTTGCGGCAAGGACCCGGCCGGTGGGCGAAGAGCGACTCGAGGAGCTGGACGTTGGTGGTGACGACGAGGGGTGCGTCCCAGTTCTCGGCCTGGCGGCGGCGGAGGATCTCGTCGGGATCCTGCTCGTCCCCCTCGGGCTTCGTACTGCGGGTGCCGGCCAGGCTGTGGTGCTCCAGGATGTAGCCGGGACCGAAATGAGATTGGAGCACCTTCCGGTATTCCTGGACGGTCTGCTCGAGGATGGAGAGAAAGGGAATCGCCAGGACGACGCGGCGCAGCCCGTGGAGCTTCGCATGGCGCAGCGCGAAGGCAAGCATCGAGAGGGTCTTTCCGGCACCGGTGGGCGCGCTGAGGGTGAAGAGACCGGGGTCGTGGGAGGCGCCGTCGCGGCAGACGGCCAGCAGGTCGCCGCGGAGCTTCTGGACGGCCTTGGAAGAGCGCTCCCGGTTCTTCTTCGTCAGCTCGGCCAGGTGGTCGTCGAGCACGGCGAGGGCGCGCTCCGGTTGCAGCTCGGGCGGCGCGGGACGGTATTGGCGCTGGCCTTGGGCGTCGCGGTCGAAGTGGGCCTCGGTCTCCAGAAAGTCCGCGTCCACCAGAGTGGAGAAAAGCATGCGCAGGTCGAGCATCGTGCCCACCCGCGGACCTGCCGGAGTGAATAGCGATCGCTCCAGGGCGGGCAGCTCGATGCCGTCGGCCGTCAGGCGTTGGAGCAGGCGGTTGGGATCCGCCTCGGTGAATCGGCAGCCTTCGGTGGGGCGGGCTTGTCCTGGCGCGAGCCCGCCGTAGTGACTCTTGGCAGCGCATTGCAACCCGATGTGATGCCCCTCGATGGCCAGGGCGACGGCGATGCCGACCTTCTGGTAGCGATCCAGCGCCACCATGGCGCCGGGAGTCCAGTGATCCAGGTGGCTGGCCTGGTTCTCCAGACGCTTCAGAAAGACCGGGGCGTACTTGCCGAGATCGTGGATCAGCCCGGCGAGAAAGGCCTCGTCACCCGCCTCGAAAACCGAAGCGTAGGTCGAGGCTCGGCGAGCGACGAGCAGGAGATGCTCGCTCAGGGGCTCCCAGCCGGAGCGGTCGGGAGCGCTGTGCGCGTAGAAGGTGACATCCGACGCTCTCATGGATCCACCGAGTTTCCCAGCATCTTCGCGCAGGGACAAGGAGCCGAGAAGCTCTCCTACCCGCCCTCGAGCGGTGTGGACGAGGCGCTTCAAGCCGCCGCGGCGGTCCACCGCTCCTATGGACTACAAGACACGAAACGCAAGAGTGGGGGTCAGTTGGGGCGCGGTTCTTGACCGGGGGCACCGCAATCCCCCGAAGGGTCTCCTGCCGATTTCCACTCCCCCCTTTTCAAGCCCTTCTGGCTCAGTAGCTTACACCCCCCATTCCGCTAACCTCCTCTCGAAGACGGTTTTGTGGCTTCGTAATGCCCTTTACGGCTCGACCCCCGAATCGCGCAAGTCTTTGATTTCCAAGCGTTTCCGCCAATTTCGACCCTTCCGCTAACCTCCCCCCTTTTTCGGGGGTTTCGGAGGTTAGCGGAAGGGGGGAAGAGCTTCAGCCCCAGGCGCTCAGGAACTCGACCCGGTTGATCATCTGTTCGGAGGAGCGCTCTCGACTCATGCGGAGAATCCGACGCATCTGCTCGCCCACCGAGTAGCGCTGCTGAGGCGCCACGATCACTCCACCGTGGCTCTTCCCCTCAGCGAGGAACCGATTGTGGAGCCCAAGAAAGTCACCGATGTTGTACGTGAACAAGACCCGGCCTTCGACAGTCGAATGTTCCAACTGCTCGAAATCAGTCCGTCCCACGCGACCGGCGTCCACCGCGTTGGTCACGTCCAGCCCTCGGGCTCCAAGCGCCCGGATCAAGGCTCGGTTGACCGAGTCCTCGTCGAGATAGAGGGAGAAACCCACGCGTCAGGCCGAAGCGTCCACCGACCTGAGCCGGCGCTGGTCTTGCGCTTCCTCCTCGGCGAGATATCCCTCGATTTCTTCGCGATTGGCGTGGTAGTAGGCCAAGGCGGCGTGGACCTGCGCGAGTGACAGGTGTCCGAAGTTCTCGGCGATCTCTTCGGGGCTCGAACCGAGCTTGTACCACCCGATGATCCGCTGCACCGTAACACCTGTACCGGCGATCAGCGGACGGCCCCCGTGGACTTGGGGCCGGCAGTCGATCAGGGCACCAATGTCTTTCGTGGCGAGCATCCTGAAGCGAAGTCTATCCCAGGCGCAAAGGCCGGGCCAGCTCTCGCGGTCCTGGTCCCCCGAAGGGTCTCCTGCCGATTTCCACCTTCGACACTGCAAGTTTCAACGGTTGCGGTGCATTGAATGCTGGACGCTTTAAAGGAGACCGGTCTCCTGCCGATTTCCACTCCCCCCTTTTCAAACCCTGCTGGCTCAGTAGTTTACACCCCCCATTCCGCTAACCTCCTCTCGAAGACGCTTCCGAGGCTTCGGAATGCCCATCTCGGATCGACCCCCGAATCGCGCAACTCTTTGATTCCCAGGCTTTTGCGCCAATTTCGACCCTTCCGCTAACCTCCCCCCTTTTTTGGGGGTCTTGGAGGTTAGCGGAATGGGTAGCGGCCAGCTCGGCCGTCTCTCGACGTTTCGAGTCACCGGCCGCCGCCCTGGCGTCCGCTGCTCCTACATCTTCAGTAACCGTTTCGGGTGAAAAGTTGGGGGGTGAGCCCGCCCGCGGGCGGGAAGAATCCCCCGCAGGGGCGCGGGTTGGAAGCCTCACCTGAGGACGTACCTACACCGCCGACGGTGGTCGCAATCCCATGCCCCCATCGAGGGACCGGCTCTGATATGATCATCTTCATACAGATACTAAATAGAGATCACAATATTCCTATGGCGCAAAGTTCGCGTGGCGCGACGCTAATGACTTAGAAGAACACAAGGAGGGCAGCATGTTACGTCGAAGTATTGCCGCATTGACGCTATTGATGCTCGCTGGTAGTCCTACTCTCGGGCAAGGCCTGGGAGAGATCTTAGCAAATAAAATGCGCACTATGGGTAGTGCCCCAGAGATTGCTGTGACCCTTGAGCATCCACCGATCCTAGGGCTCTCTGTTAGTCGCATCGCATTCGGCCCAGAGGAGGGCGAGTGTGCAGACGAGTTTGTTGATGCTCTCATCAGTGACTTTGTTGCAAGTGGCGTGGAGGTGGTTAATCGTCGGCAGATCGAGGCGCTCGTGGCAGAGCATGAGTTCAGCCTCAGTGGAATGGTGGCACGCGAGGATGCGCTGGAGCTGGGCGAGATTCTTGGGCCAACCGCACTCGTGTTTGTTGCTGTGCGCCGCTGTACAACAGAACAGCAACCGTTGACCAATCATCGGCGCAACTCCATCAATGGCACGGTGACATACGAGTACATCTCCCGCACCACCGCTTACTTTCACGGGTCCATCCAGGTCGTGGATCTCACCACAGCCAAGATCCACTCCTCACGGACCATCGAACAGCGTGTCCAGCGGGAGAATAGGAGTAGTACAGTTCGCCCTGAGTTTCCGTCCCGGTATGACATTCTTGATCAGGCATTGCGTTTTGCCACTGAGCAAGTACATCAGCTCTTCTTCCCCTGGACAGAAGTCAAAACCCTGAAGTTCTTCAAGGATTCTCGTTGCGATCTGCGCCTTGCCTACGACTTGGTGCGCGGCGGCGATATCCAGGCGGCACGAAAGCAGTCAGCAGCGAACGCTGAAGCGTGCCGCTCCTTTGAGGGGAGCAAGCCCAAACTTGCAGCAAGAGCCCGCTACAACCTCGGGATGACAGACTTTCTCTTGGGTAACTATGACGCCGCGCTCGATTCCTTTGATGCCGCGATACGCCTGCATCCAGAGAGTGTCTTCACCGAAGCCATGGCCGACTGTCGGCGTGCCCAAGAGAGCGCGAGGATCCTCGAAGCGGACCTGGCCGAAGAGCTGCCGGCCGAAGGACAAGCTCTCGCAGCAGCACTTCCTCCTGCCGGTGAGGCCCAGCCGGCAGGGCGGCACCAGGCACCGGCACCAGACGTGCCGGAAAAGACGCTCGAGGAGCGCCTAAAGGACCTGGAAAACCTGTATCAGAAGGGGCTCATCAGCAAGGAAGTGTACGAGGCAAAGCAAGCCGATCTCCTGAAGGAGCTTTGATGGGCTACCGCAAAAGCGGCCCGATATCTGGCTGTGCCAAGAGCGCCTCGACTAAGCGTTTCTCGGCCGCTTCTCGTGCACGGGACTCATCAATCCCCGCACCCACCTCGTGCAGAGTCGGTAGCGTGGTCGGTACACCTCCTGAAAGCGGAACCACACTCACTGTCAGATGCCCCTGGACGTTAACGACCCCTCGCACCGAGGTCTGGTTCGGAGCGCTGTATTCCTCGCGTCCCAGCAGTAGGTGCCCGCTGGTGAGTCCCAGACGCGAGAAGAGCCGCTGGTCGCCACCGAGAAAGCGGTCCACCACGTCGGGTTCAAATACACTGGGTCGCAGCACTTTGGGAGCTACCGTAATTCCCCGTTCGCGAAGTGCTGCTGCAACCCGACTGGTGAGACTTCCCGCAGGGTCACTGAAGACAAGGAACGTCGGATCCTGGGAGGCGTTCACTTGGGAGAGCGCTCCGACGTTCACAAACCGCTCTCGAAACGCGCGTTCTCGGCGAGCCTCCTCCTCCACCGCCCGCTCTCGTTCTGCACGTGCCCTGCGCTCTGCGTCAGCGTTTGCTCGACGCTCAGCTTCGGCCGCATCCTCAGCCTTCGCACCACGAATACGAGCGACGATTTCTCGGGTGAGCGGCTTGCACCGCTCTCCTGTTGTGGGACTGAACTCCACTGTGGCACCCACCAGCTCAATTCCCCCCTCGGGAGAACCGCAGTACCGGGCGAGCGGTGCACCGGTGAGAGGGTCAAAGAGCGTAGGAATGTCCTCAAGGCTTGGGTATGCCTCGGCAGGGGGATCCACTCTTCGCTCCACCGCTCGTTCCGGTTCGATAGATACTAGTCTCTTGAGAGCAGGTGCGATTCCTACTATCGCTGCGAGGATGCTTGCTAACACTCCGGCAATCTCTAGAGTCTTCTTCCAGTCGCGCATACGCAAGTTTACCTCGGCCAAACGTCCATTCTCATTGCTACGGCCAGAGCAAATAGCGGAAATGAGGCTCGAACAGAGGAACTACAGGAGGGGAAGCGTCGCCATCGCCTGCCGAGCCACGAGCAAAGGCAAAGTGGAGCTCTCCGTACGGGACACCGGCACCGGCATCCCCAAGCCCTACCGCGAGCGCGTCTTCGACCGCTTCTTCCGCACCCCCTGGCGAGATCTCGCGAGGCGCCGGCCTCGGCTTGGCGATCGCCAAGGAGATCGCCGAAGCCCACGGAGGGCGCCTTTGGCTCGACGCCGAGCCCGGGCCGGGCGCCACCTTCCGCTTCGAGCTGCGAGCTTGCGCGTAGTGCCCGCCGCGACTCGGGGCTTCGCGCGCCGAGGTCGAACCGGGACATGGGATCTTCCTTCGCCTGCGAAACACACCTGTGTCCACGGGCGATTCTGGATTCTCTCCCGTGTCCCCGTCCCCGCGGAACAAGGATGGGCAGAAGCCCGCCTGGCAAGCCGAGTCAATGAAATCCGTCATATCGAGCGAGCACACCGGAAAGCTCCGAAGGCGCCACGCCGGCCACCCTGGCGGCGGTCTGTCGGTCGACCTTGCCTTCGCGCACCAGCGCAGCCGCCAGGAGGCGCTTGAGCTCTCTCTGCAGGGCTCGCCCGGAAAGCCCGAGAGGCTCGCTGAGATCTACCGAGGTCAGCACGATCTGCCCCCTGGAAAGCCACCCCTCGAGCTCCTCCCGGAGAGCGCTCGCCACACCTTCTTTGAGCTCCTCTCTGACGGCAGGGGCTGCGAGCAAGGAGTCGAGCACCGGTGTGCTCGCACCCGTCACGAGGCACCTCCCCCACCCGGGAAGAGCCCATCTTTCTCGAGGCGAGCGCACAGCAGATCGCCCGCAGCCTCCAGGGCCGGCCCGCCCACCAGCTCGAGCAGGTAGGAAAGCCACAGGGGGTTCCTTGCAAGCGCCAACAGGCACTTCATCGCCTCTACCGTCTCCATGTCGAAATGTGGCAGCTCGCCGCATCTCTGCCGGCGAGCGCAGGTCGACCAGCGCAGCGAATACCAGCCCTTCTCGGGCTCGGTGCCCAGCTCCAGCGAGGTGTCGCGGTCGACGGTGGGATACGCGGCACAGAAGAGGACGGCCAGCTCCTTGTCCGTGAAGCGCGCAAGCGGCCCTCGATCCGAGCCCTCCGCGAGCACGTGCCACTGCCCAGCGCCGGCTGAGACGATCGCCAGGGGCCGGGCCCGCTCGGCGTTGTCTGCGGTGGTGACCCCGTCCAGGCGCTCCATCAGCGCCAGGAAATCCGGGGAGAAGACCTTCGGTGGAACCTTGGTTCTGGAAGCCCGCGGCTCCCGCGCATCGATCGTTGCTGGCATGTCAGCCTCCGTGGTTATTCAATCCTCCAGCTCGGCCAGAGCCGGCTCGATCGGGCACGTTGCTTCGAGCGCTCCGAGGAGCCGGTTCAAGCTTTCGACGTCGTGGGCCTCGAGACGCCGTCCGGCTCGCCGCCGGAGCCACCCGGGGACGACTGCGTAGCCCCCGATGCGTAGCTCCATCACCTCGTGGCTCACCGGTGCGAGATAGCCCTCTCCGAGCCCGAGGTGGAGCCGGCCCTGGTGGTCGTGCTCGAAGCTCTTGCCTCGCTTGGGCAACCGCACGGGGAGCTCACCGTGGAGCCAGGGCTTTGTGTCCGGCTCCTCCCAGCCCAGGTGGATCCGCGCGAGCCTCCAGCCCAGACGGGCGAGAGCCTCGAAGCGCTCCGTGTCGTCCGGGAAGACGATCCGCGGCCAGTCCTGGCGCAGGCCGTCGCCGAAGCGCTCGTCGTACGAACGGCTCCAGAGCCGGGCGTAGACGAGACCGAAGATCCGCTCCGGCGATGGGATCTCGCCCAAACGCTCGCCCAGGGTCTCCAAGATCTTTGGCGTTAGATTCGGGCGCCGCTCGGCACCCACATACAGCGGGAAGACGTGCGAGCCCTCGTAGCGGCAGGCCACCCGGTGCGAGGCCATCCGGTCGGTGACCCAGGCCGAGGGGAAGACGCGGCGCCGGCGCGGCACGACCAGCGCCAGATTGCCCGGTCGCTGGATCTCGGCCATCACCGAGAGCCGCGGCCGGCCGACCAGATAGGGCGCGGCGAAGAGCGTCCGGCGGTCGCCGGGGCGTACCAGGTAAGGCACCAGGTGACGCTCCCAATCCTCGTCCCGGGCGAGCTCGGCCAGGGCCACCCGGGGGTCGAATTCCCGGGTGGCCCGCAGCCCAAAGGCCGAGCCGCTCCGGCTCTCGCGCATCATCGAGATCCGCGCGGCGAGCTCGCGCTCATCAAAGCCCACCACCACCCGGTCGCGAGCGGTGATCGTCGCCACCGAGCCGACGTCGAAGATCTCGGGCAGCGACGGGGCGTCCCAGTACAGGCTCAGGTTCGAGGAGCCGGTAGCGGGCAGAAAAGCGAAGCTCGGCGCAGCCGGCTCGATCCGCTCCCAGGGCACGGAGCGGACGGTGTGGGTGTCGAGCCACGAGAGCTTCTCGGTCCGTGAGCCCCGCAGGTGAAAGCTCCAGGCGCCTCGCCTGGATCCTCCCTTGACCAGGAGCAAGGCGCAGGCGCCCTGTTGGATGTCAAAGACGTTGCTATCGGGACCCGCGGCGGTGCCCACCTTGCGGCCGCTTCCCCCGAGGTCGAGGTGGTAGAGGGCGTCGAAGCCTCGAAGCAGCGACTCCCGCAGCGCGCCGAAGGTGAGGTTGTCGGCGATGCCGTCGGAGAGCACCAGCGCCACCACTCCGCGACCGACCCGCTCGACGGCCCACTGGGCCACCGCCAGGAACTTCACGTACCGCGATTGCAGCCACTTGGTGTTGCGGCTCGCGCGGCGGCCCCGGTACCCGGTGGAGAGAAGCCGGTCGACCCAGGCGGACGACGGCCCGGTGTCCGACCAGGGAGGATTGCCGATCACCACCATCACCGAAGGCTCGGGCCGGCCCCAGGGGGATTTCGTCTTGACGAGCGGGCTGTCCTCGGCGAGCAGGTCGGCCAGGTGGAGGTGCACCCCGGTCTGGGGGTGCGTCCGACTGAGCCGCAGCGAGGCGGCCACGAAGGCCCCGGGGCGCACCTCGAAGCCCTGCCACGGGGCGCCAGCTCGGGTCACGCTCCCACGGCGGAGGCGGGTCTCGAGGGCCTCCCGCAGAAAGGCCCCCGTCCCGGCGGCCGGGTCGAGGAGACCCACCTTCGGGCTCGTCAGGCCTGTGGGTAAGTCGAGAGCGTCCTCGAGTAGCCCGTCGACCGACCGCACGAGCATCCGCACCAGCGGAGCGGGCGTCAAGTAGACGCTGTGCCGGGAGCGCTCCTCCGGGGCAAGCTCGCCCAAGAAGCTCTCGTAGAAGTCTTCGTCCACCGACTTCCCCACTCGAGCCGCAACGGTGTGAAGCCTCGCCAGGGCCGCTTCCACGGCCTCGCTGCCCGGTCGCTCGAGGAGGGCTTCGAGCGGGCTCAAGGGGTCCGGTACCCGGAGAGCCTGGCCAGTGCGAGCTGAGAGACCGGCACCCTCCGCCCAGGCGAGAGCCGCCGTCTCGGCGACCACCAGGGCGAAGCTCTCGTCCGAGAGCGGTGAGCCCAGGGCAAACGAGAGTCCCTCCCGGATCTGTCGCAGGCGTTGCCCATCGGGTCGGCTCAGCTCCCGGCGAAGGACCTCCACGACCTTCCGCGCCGCGGCGGCCAGCGACGCGGACCCTTCCGGTGGCCGGCGGCCCACCCGCGGTGAGGGAGCCGTCAGAAGCACCACAGCTCCTCCGGAAACCAGGCCTCGGCGAGTCGCAGCGCCTCCTTGAGCCGAGATGGGTTGCGGGCGCAATCGACCTCCTCGCTGCCCTGGACCACCTTGAAGCCGCGAGCGCACTCCAGCACGCGAACCGGTGGGGCCTCGGGCGTGAGGGCCTCGACGGTCAAGGTGTCGGCGATTCGAGTCGCTCCCGCCTCGTCTTCAGTCACCGCGACCAGCTCTTCCCCCACCAGCACCCAGCAGAGGCCCACCACCCGGCGCACGTCGATGGTGGGGTTGCCCGGCGTCTCGAAGGCCACCACCCGAATGCCGGGTTTCAGGTACGACAGAGCCAACCCCACCAGCCCGGCACACACCGCACACTCCTCCAGGTGGTCCACAGTCGCCGGATGAGCTGACGGCGCCTGGACGGGATTGGACGCTTGATCGATGGTCTGGATCTCCATGGCCTTCCCTTCCGTGAGCTTCTCTCCTGTCTCCCGGCGAGCGGACGCACCCCTCCTGGGACCTCGCCTAGGAAGCCTCCTCCTGCGTGCTCTCGTTGGGTCTCAGCTACTGATGATTGGGGTGGCCCCGGGGATCCCCGCGGGGCGTCCAACCTTTGAGCTCATGACGTGCCACGGCCGCTCTCACAGGTACTTCTCCGGCACCGCGAGGCGCAATGTCTCCACCGGTCCGCCCAGGAGCGTGGCGATCTGGCGATAGTCCGCCTTCGCCTCCTCGCTGGCCGAGCACGCCGCTAGCCAGGCGGCCGTTTCGTGGCAGGCTTTGAGGTCGCGGTACAGACCCACCGTGCGGGCGGTGCGCGGATTCGGATCCTCGAACAGGAAGCCCTGGCTCACGGCGTACTCGACAACCCGCCTCACATGCTCGCGAAGCAGCCTCCGCAGCTCCGGAGGAAGCGCCATGGCGGTGACCTCTCGGACGCCTTGCCCGAGACGCCGGACCTCCTGGGAGTCGCGGTCACTCATCGGATCGGGCTCCATCGAGTCGCTCTCCACCGAGGGGTCGGCGAGGCCCCTGCGCCAGACCTCGCCGACCCCGCTGCGTCCCCTCCACCCCTCCGGGCGCCACGGGAAGAAAAGCCCCGGCGAACCGACCGCGACCGGCCGGCAAACCGGCAAGTCGGTAGGCATGGCCAGCCGGCCCGCGCGGGTGGGCAACCGCGCGAGCCTCGCGCGATCGAAGATCGATTGGAAGAAGTGGGCGAGCCGGAGTGGACGGGGCT
>Ga0102952_1000334_pt1 | contig 19112 bp, 13 predicted proteins | sample SalPon2A_C_D1_MG_FD_78506 | JGI IMG/M metagenome (GOLD analysis project Ga0102952, IMG submission 78506) | Soil microbial communities from South San Francisco under conditions of wetland restoration - Salt Pond MetaG R2A_C_D1_MG | ecosystem: Environmental > Terrestrial > Soil > Wetlands | place... | reverse complement strand
GTCGTGCCGCGGGCCGGAGCCCGTCCGGGAAGGGCTCCCGACGGAGGGTGTCGCCCGCCGCCGGGAACCGCAGACCTTCTCTCTAGAAGTCCAATTGCCAGCGGAGGGCGACCACGTCGGCGTCACCGTTCCGCGATCCGTCGAGTTCCATGTGAATCCAGTTCAACATGATCCGCGAGTTCGGCAGCAGATACCAGTTCAGTCCCAGGGTCAGGTCCTGGAGTTCCCCGCCGGTCACGCCGGCGTCGTCGAGGTCGACCGCGCCCACCCGGGCCACGGCCTCGTAGGCGCCGCCGCCGCCGGGACCGTAGTTGTGCTTGGGCTTGACCCGCGAGAAGCTGGCCGAGCTCGTCTTGTAGACCCGATTCTCGCCGGTCAGGAACCAGCTCGCCAGGGCGTACCAGCCGCTGAATTCGGGATTGCTGCCGGCCTTGGCGTCGACCATGGCCTGGGTCCATTCCCCCTGCAGGGAGAAGGGGCCCTGGACCAGCGCGCCCTCGATCCCGTAGACGGTCGCGCCGTTGGCCGCGATGGCGCCGGTGTCCACGGCGCTGGAGGTGGTGATCGCCGTCGGACCGTTGGTCTTGAAGCGCATCATGCCGCCGACGTCCTGGCTCGCCCGGGCGGAGGCGCCGACGTGCAGCAGCTCGCGGCCGCCGTTGCGGTTCCAGGGGGTCCCGGTGACGCGGGCGGTCAGGTTGGTCTCGCCGCTGCCCACCTGCATGCCGGTGTCCGAGCCGTCGTCCTTGAAAGCGCCCGCGGCCCAGGTCACGGTCTTCGCCGCGTTGTGGTCCGAGACCTGCAGGCCGATGTTGCGGCCGGGGATCAGCGCGCCCATCGAGGAGCGCTCCATGGTCGAGATGTAGTTGCTGGAGGTCAGCTCCTCCAGGCCCTGGCTCTCCTTGAACTGACCGAACTTGATCTTGCCGGCCGGGCTCTCCTCGAGCGCCAGGTAGAAGTCCTTGAACTTGTTGACTCCGCCGGCGAAGTCGATCTGCCACTTGTACTCGACGGTCTTGTTCACCACGCCGGCCATGAACAGGCGCCCGGCGCGGATCTCCGCGGCGTCCTCTTGGTTCATGCCCACCGAGGCGTCCCAGTTGTCGTCGGTGTCCACCCCGCCCGCGTCCATGTGGAGCCGGCCGCCGAACTGCGCGGTGAAGTTGCCGTCGCGGGAGACGAAGTGGAACTTGCCGCCGCTCCAGGAGCCGTCGAGCGCGTCGTCGTCCTGTTCCTCGGTGGCGACGCTCGCGGCACCGAGGCGCGCGACCTCTTCTTCCAGGCTGCGGATGCGGGCCTCGTGGGTGCGGGCCTTCTCGCCCTCGTCCTTGTCCGCGACCGGAACGGGTGCGGGGGCCCCGCCGAGCCAGAGACTGGCGATGCACATGCTGACAATCATTTGCGTGAGCCTTCTTGCTGGAGTTGGTCCCTGCCGGCGGGGACGCCGGCGCTGGGGAGGATTTCTTGACTTGGCGGGGAGGAGAATCCGCCAAGATCAAGTTCCGGTAAACCCCGCGACAATCGCCGTCACACCTTTTCCGCGGCCGCCGGTAGGCGCACCGTGAAGGTGCTGCCGCGGCCGGGCGTGCTGGCGACCTCGATGGTCCCGCCCATCGATTGGACCAGGTGCTTGACGATGGCCAGGCCGAGGCCCGTGCCCCCGAGCTCGCGGGAGCGCGCCTTGTCGGCGCGGTAGAAGCGCTCGAAGATGCGCTCGCGGTGTACCGGCTCGATGCCCACGCCGGTGTCCGCCACCGAGAGCCGGATCCGCTGCCCCTCGCGCTCCAGGGTCAGCGTCACCGTGCCCCCCGCCGGCGTGTACTTGATCGCGTTGTCGAGCAGGTTGTCGAGGATCTCCCGCAGGTCCTCCTCGTCCGCGCGCACCGGGGCCGGCCCCTCGGCGAGCTCGAACTCCACCGCGATGCCGCGCTTCTGGGCCCGCGGCCCGAACCGCGTGCGGGCCCGGTCGATGGGGTCCTTGAGGTCGGTAACCGGCACGTCCGCGCGGCCGCCGGCGGCGCCGGCGGACTCGATGCGGGCGAGGGTCAACAGGTCGGCGACCAGCGTCGCCAGTCGGTCGCCCTGGGCGAGCACGCGGCGGTGGAAGTCCTGGCGTTGCTCCTCCGAGAGGTCCGGAGCCTCGACCAGCATCTCCACCATCGCCCGGATCGCGGCCAGCGGGGTCTTCAGCTCGTGGGAGACGTTGGCCACGAAGTCGCGGCGAATCGCCTCCAGGCGGCGCAGCTCGGTCAGGTCGTTGACCACCACCACCGCACCGGACCGGGCGCCGTCCTCGTCGAGGATCGGCGAGGCGTTGAGCTGCAGGGTGCGGGGCTCCATCTCGGTGCCTGAGCGCAGCTCGACCTCGAGGCGGCTGGCTTCGCCGGTCTCGCGCGCGTGGGCCAGTGCCTGGGAGAGCTCGAGCTCGCGGGTCAGCTCCCACAGGCGCCGGCCCGTGCACTGCTCGGGAACCAGGCCGAGCAGGCGGCCGGCGACGGCGTTCATGTGCAGTACGCGGTCCTCGCGGTCCACGGCGACCACCCCCTCGACCATGCTGCCGAGGATCGCCAGCACCTGATTGTGATTGGCGGTGATCAGGGCGACGCGCTCCCGGAGCTGCGCGGCCATGGTGTTGAAGGCCGCGCCGAGGCGCACGATCTCGTCGTCGCCCTCGGGCACGTCGACGCGCGCGAAGCGACCCCGGGTCAGGCTCTCCACCGCGGCGGTCATCTGCGCCAGCGGCGCGGTGACCCGCCGCGCGTAGAGCATCGCCAGCACCATGCCCAAGAGCGCCGCGCCGATGGCCCCGACGCCGACGATCCGCCGCACGCGGGCGGTGTGGCGCTCGACCTCCACCAGCGGTAACGAGGCGCGGCAGATCCCCACGAGCCGTCCCTCGACCCGCACGGGGAGGGCGACGTAGAGCAGGTCCACTCCCAGCGTGCCGCTGAACCGCGAGGCCCGGCCCCGGCCCTCGCTCAGCGCCTGTTGGACCTCCGGGCGCGTGAGGTGGTTGTCCATGGTCGCCGGCTCGTGGCGCGTGTCGACGATCACGGTGCCGTCGGCGCGCATCACCGTCAGCCGGCTGCCGGTCGTGGCCGCCGCCTCCGCGGCGCGGGCCGCGAGCTCCCCGACCGGTCCGTCGACCGGCCCGTCGGCCGCCAGCACCGGGGCCGCCAGCACCCCCAGGTAGGCGGCCTCGGAGGCCAGCCGGGCCTCCACCGAGTCCAGCAGGTCGGCCCGCACCCGGGAGTCCACCAGGGCCCCGATGGCCGCGCTCGTCACCAGCACCAGGCCCACGAACCCGAGACAGAGCCGCCGGAAGAACCTGGTGCCTCCCACCTCTGCGTCGGGGGACATGCCGCGCATCATACGGGGCCGGAGGCGGGGGGCGCAGGGGGCAGCGGGGGTCGCCGATGGGCCATGGGGGGGCCGCCCGTTGCCGGGACTTTGCTGCCGTCCTTACCGGATCTTGATCTTGCAGGACTGGAATACGGCCGTGTAAGCAGAACCGCAACCGGCGGAGTACCCGCTCCGCACCTGTGAACCCAGGAGCAACCACTTGAAAGCAACGATCATCGCCCTGCTCGCCGCCGCCGGCCTCAGCGCGGCCCAGTCGGTCACCTTGGACGAGGGCTTGCCCGAGTACACCAAGGCCGCGGGGGTCTCCGGCAACATCAAAAGTGTCGGCTCGGACACGATGAACAACATGATGGCGTTGTGGGGCCAGGGCTTCCGCGGCCTCTATCCCAGCGTCCAGATCGAGGTCGAGGGCAAGGGCTCGTCGACCGCGCCCCCGGCGCTGATCGCCGGCACCTCGAACTTCGGTCCCATGAGCCGGGACATGAAGGCCGCCGAGGTCGACGAGTTCGAGCGCACCTTCGGCTACAAGCCGACCGCGCTGAAGACGAGCATCGACATGCTCGCGGTGTACGTCCACAAGGACAACCCGATCGCCTCGCTGACGCTGCAGCAGGTGGACGCGATCTTCTCCAAGACCCGCCGCGGCGGACTGGAAGCGGACATCACCACCTGGGGTCAGCTCGGCCTCACCGGCGACTGGGCCAACAAGCCGATCAGCCTCTACGGCCGCAACTCGGCCTCCGGCACCTACGGCTTCTTCAAGGAGCACGCGCTCTTCAAGGGCGACTACAAGGACTCGGTCAAGGAGCAGCCGGGCAGCTCGGCCGTGGTGCAGGGCGTCGCCACCGACCGCTACGGCATCGGCTACAGCGGCATCGGCTACAAGACGGCCGACGTCATCGCGGTGCCGCTCTCGCCCGCCGCGGGCGAGCCCGCCGTGGCCGCGACGCCGGCGAACGCCTACACCGGTGAGTACCCGATGGCGCGCTTCCTGTTCCTGTACGTGAACTGGAAGCCGGGTTCGGACCTCGACCCGCTGCGCCGCGAGTTCATCCGCTACGTGTTCAGCAAGCAGGGACAGTCGGACGTGATCAAGGACGGCTACTTCCCGGTCACCGCCAAGATCGCCGCCGAGGCCTGCAGCTCGGTCGGGATCAAGACCGCGATCGAGGCCGCCGCAGGTCGGTGACCCCTTCGCTCTCTCCGCCCCCCGCGCCCCCGGAACCCGGCGTTCCCGGGGCCGGGGTCCGTGAGACGAAGCGCGCCCGCCGTGTCCGGACGACACGTCCCCGGGTGCGCTTCGTCGAAGCATTGGCGCGCATCGTCATCGTGGTCGGCGGCATGGGCACGATCCTGGCCGTGAGCCTGATCTGCCTGTTCCTGATCTGGGTGGCCGCGCCGCTGTTCTTCGCCGCGAAGGTGGGCACCGAGCGGCCGCTGGTCGGGCTGGACGCGACGGCGGCCGGGCACCAGGTACTGCAGGGCTCGATCGACGAGTACGGTCTGCTGGCCTGGGCGCTGGAGGACGACGGCCAGGTCCGGCTCGTGCGCATGGACACCGGCGAGGCGATCCTGCGGCGACCGCTGTTCGACGGCGCCGTGCCGACTTGCTCGTCCTTCGACCGCTTCAGCGAGCACGCCGCCTTCGGTTTCGCCGACGGCACGGTGCGGCTGGCCAGCCTGGGCTTCGAGACCGCCTTCCTGACCGCGGATCAGATCACGCCGGAGCTCGACGCGCTCGAGGTCGGCGACCTGGCCACCTGGGGGGCCGGCGTCGTGCAGCGCACGCCCGACGGGGCGCTGCGCACGCAGGTCTTCGCGCCGCTGGTGGAGGAGCCGCTGCGGCCGGCGGGGGACGAGGCGATCGAGGCCATCGATTCGCTGCAGAGCGCCTCCCACTCGCTGTTCTGCATCCTTACCGCGGCGGATCGCCTGGCGCTCTACGGCGTGTCGCACCGCGAGAACCTGCTGACCGGCGACGTGGTCACCAAGCTGCGCGAGGGAACCCTCCCGTACGCGCCCGCGGCCGACGGGAGCCGACCGGCCTTCCTGAACCTCTCCGGTTCGGGGACCGACGTCTTCCTCACCTGGGCCGACGGACGGTGCGTGCGCTACGACGTGCGCGACCTCGACCACGGCGAGGTCGCCGAGGAGGTGGACCTCGTCCCCGAATCCGGCGAGTGGGTGACCGCGTTGGGCTTCATGGGCGGCCGCACCACGCTGGTCGTCGGCGACAGCCTGGGGCGCGTGCGCGGCTGGTTCCGCACCAAGCCCGAGGACGCCGACACGGTCGACGGCGCGACGCTGGTCGCCGCGCACGAGTTGCTGTCGCCGGGCGGACCGGCGATCACCGCGGTGGCCAGCTCGATCCGCACGCGCACCCTGGCGGTGGGGGACGAGGCCGGCGGCGTGCGCTTCGTCTACGTGCCCAGCGAGGCGCAGCTCGGCGGGACCGCCGAGCCCCTCGCCGGTCCGGTGCGCTCCCTCGCGCTCTCGCCGCGACAGGACTTGCTGGTGGCCTGGACCGACGCCGGTACGGAGGCGCTGGGCGTCGACCTCGGCTACCCGGGAGCGGACCTGGCGGCGTTGTTCCGACCGCTGTGGTACGAGGGCTACGAGGGTCCCGCCTACGTCTGGCAGTCGTCGAGCGGCTCCGACGACTTCGAGCCCAAGCTGGGCCTGGTGCCGCTGATCGTGGGCACGCTCAAGGCCACGTTCTACTCGATGATCTTCGGCGCGCCGCTGGCCATCCTGGCGGCGATCTACTCCAGCGAGTTCCTCGACCGGCGGCTGCGCGCACCGGTCAAGTCGGCGATCGAGATCATGGCCGGCCTGCCCAGCGTTGTGCTGGGCTTCCTCGCCGCCCTGGTGATCGCGCCCTTCGTGACCAAGATCCTGCCGGCGGTGCTGGCGACGATGTTCGCGGTGCCGTTCAGCCTGCTGCTGGCGGCGCACCTCTGGCAGCTGCTGCCGCAGGGCGTCGCCGTGCGCCTCGGGGGGTGGCCGCGCTTCGCGGTCACCTGTCTGGTGCTGCCGCTGGGCTTCCTGTTGTCGTTCGTGCTCGGTCCCTGGGCCGAGCACCTGCTCTTCGCCGGCAACCTCTCCGCCTGGCTGGACGGCCAGGTCGGCGGGCCGCTGGGCGGCTGGATGCTGCTGCTCTTCCCGCTGGCCTGCCTGGCGACGCCGCTGTTGCTCGATGCCCTGCTGGGGCGCTGGAGCCGGCGCGTGTCCGCTCGCTGGAGCCGCAGCGCGTGCGCCTGGTTCGCCCTGGCGAAGTTCGTCGCCGGGGGGCTGGTCGCCATCGGGCTCGCCTGGGGCACGGGCTCGCTGCTGGGTGGGGCGGGCTTCGACGCGCGGGGCTCGGTGTTCGACACCTACGAGCAGCGCAACGCGCTCGTGGTCGGCTTCGTGATGGGTTTCGCCGTGGTGCCGATCATCTACACCATCGCCGAGGACGCGCTGTCCAGCGTTCCCCAGCACCTGCGCCTGGCCTCGCTCGGCGCCGGCGCCACGCCGTGGCAGACGGCCGTGCGGGTGATCGTCCCGACCGCCATGAGCGGTCTGTTCTCGGCGATGATGATCGGCCTGGGGCGGGCCGTGGGGGAGACGATGATCGTCGTCATGGCCACCGGCAACACGCCGATCATGGAGTGGAACGTCTTCTCCGGATTCCGGACGCTGTCCGCCAACATCGCCGTCGAGCTGCCGGAGGCGGTGCAGGGCGAGACGCACTACCGCACCCTGTTCCTCGCCGCGCTGGTCCTGTTCGCGATGACCTTCGTGGTGAACACCGCCGCCGAGGTCGTCCGCCAGCGGTTCCGCAGGCGGGCCTTCCAGCTATGACCGACGAACCCGCCCAATCCGGCCGTGCCCGGCGCCGACCGACGGCGCGCAGGACGTCGCTGTTCGCCCACGGCGAGCCGATGGTCTGGCTGACCGGCGGCTCGCTGGCGATCGCGCTACTGATGATCGCCGGTCTGCTGACCTTGATCGTGGTGCGCGGGATGGCCACCTTCTGGCCCGGCCCGCTGGTGCGCGTCGTCGACCCCGAGGGGCAGGCCCGCATGGGCGAGGTGACCGCCGACGAGCAATACGTCCCCGAGGAGTCGGTGCTCGACGCCCTGCCTCCCGCCGAGGCCGAGCGCGCGCGCAGCGAACTCGCCCGGGAGGGCACCGTGCGGCGGCGGCTCTTCCGCACCGGCAACTTCGACCTCAGCGGCCAGCACTTCGAGTGGATCCCGCAGTTCGAGGTGGCCTCCGAGGACGCGCCCGCCTGGGGCGTCGTCGTCGAGCGGCTGGCCTGGGGACGGTTCTACGGCACGCCGCAGCGCTTCGAGCTCGACGGCGAGGTCGTCGCCGAGGGGCCCGAGGCGACCTGGGCCGCGTACGGGACCCACCACGAGACGGTGCGCGACCGCTGGCGGCGCCAGCGTGAGATCGAGACCCACGAGGTCAGCAAGATCAACAAGCTGCTGGAGCGCGGACGCCTGGCGGTGCGGCGCGTCCAGCTGGACCACGGCGCGGAGTCGCCCCAGGCCGCGGAGGCGCAGCGGGCGTACGAGGCCGACGAGGCGGAGCTCCGCGGACAGCTCGAGGGACTCGGGGCGGAGATCGACAGCATCCGCTCGGTGAACGACCGCTACCAGATCGTCTTCACGACCGCCGGCGGCCAGGAGAAGGCCATCGGCCTGGCGGACATCGTGCGCGCCTACCCGGCCAATCAGCTCGAGCTCACGGACAAGCTCGGGGTCTACGCCTCGCGGACCGCGGAGTTCCTGCTGGACGAGCCCCGCGAGGCGAACAGCGAGGGCGGCGTGTTCCCGGCGATCTTCGGGACGGTGCTGATGACGCTGCTGATGTCGATCATCGTCGTGCCGTTCGGCGTGGTCGCCGCGCTGTACCTGCGCGAGTACGCCCGCCCGGGGCTGATCGTCAGCACCGTGCGCATCGCGATCAACAACCTCGCCGGGGTGCCCAGCATCGTCTTCGGCGTCTTCGGGCTGGGCTTCTTCTGCTACATCGTCGGCTCCAACATCGACGAGCTGCTGTTCAGCGAGCGGCTGCCCAACCCGACCTACGGCAAGAGCGGCCTCTTATGGGCTTCGCTGACCCTGGCCCTGCTGACGCTGCCGGTAGTGATCGTGCCCACCGAGGAGGCGCTGGCCGCGGTCCCCGGATCGATGCGCGAGGGCTCCTACGCCTGCGGCGCGACCAAGTGGCAGACCATCCGGCGCATCGTGCTGCCGCGGGCCCTGCCGGGGATCATGACCGGGCTGATCCTGGCCCTGGCGCGGGGCGCGGGGGAAGTGGCACCCTTGATGCTGGTGGGCGCCGTCAAGCTGGCGCCGGAGCTCGCCATCGACGGCGTCGCGCCCTTCATCCACCCCGAGCGCAGCTTCATGCACCTGGGATTCCACATCTTCGACCTGGGCTTCAAGAGCCAGAACTCGGAGGCCGCCAAGCCCATGGTCTTCACCACGACTTTGCTGCTGATCGCTATCGTCGTGCTCCTGAACGTCGCGGCCTTCTGGCTCCGTGCCCGGCTGCGCCGACAGTTCGAGGGAAGTAGCGCCTGATGAAGCTCCAGTCCGATCGCACCCACGGCTCTCGCCCGCGAACCGAGCAGGTCGCCCGGGCCGTCCCCGATCCGGCCGCGAATCCCTCCGTCGGCCAGCCGCTCCACGCGCCGTCCCAGCGGCCGGCGCTCGAGCGGGATCCGGTGCCCAAGGTCACCGACGCCGTTGCCGCGTCCGAGTCCTTCCCGACGCACACGCACCCCGAGCTCGGCCGCGAGGACATGGTGCTCGAGATCGAGGACTTCGACCTGTGGTACGGCGAGGCGCGCGCCCTCTGGGAAGTGAACATGGGCGTGCCGCGCGGCAAGGTGACCGCGCTGATCGGCCCGTCGGGTTGCGGCAAATCGACGCTCTTGCGCTGCGTCAACCGCATGAACGACCTGATCGACCACGTGCGGGTCGCGGGCACGATGCGCCTGTCCGGTGATCCCATCTACGCCCCGACGGTGGACGTGATCGAGCTGCGCAAGCGCATCGGCATGGTCTTCCAGAAGCCCAACCCGTTCCCGATGAGCATCTTCGAGAACGTCGTCTACTCGCTGCGCATCGACGGCGAGCGGGACAAGCGCGTGCTGGCGGAGGTGTGCGAGGAGAGCCTGCACGCCGCCGGCCTGTGGGACGAGGTCAAGGACCGCCTGCACACCAGCGCGCTGCGGCTCTCCGGGGGCCAGCAGCAGCGCCTGTGCATCGCCCGGGCCATCGCCGCCGAGCCCGAGGTGCTGCTGCTCGATGAGCCCTGCTCGGCCCTCGACCCGATCGCCACCGGGCGCATCGAGGACCTGATCGGCGAGCTGAAGGGCAGCTACTCGGTGCTGATGGTGACCCACAACATGCAGCAGGCCTCGCGCACCAGCGACTACACGGCGTTCATGTACCTCGGCCGCCTGGTGGAGTACGGGCCGACGAACAACGTGTTCCTGCAGCCGCGCCTCGAGGAGACCGAGAACTACGTCACCGGCCGCTTCGGCTGAGCCCCGGCGGCGCTACTCGTCGCGTTCCTTGAACCGGTACCCGACGCCGCGCAGGGTCTGGATCACGTCCCGGTAGGCCCCGAGCTTGCGGCGCACCGAACCGATGTGCACGTCGATGTTGCGGTCGACGACCACCGCCCGCTCGCCGATCACGCGCGACAGGAGCTGGTCGCGGGTGAAGACCCGCCCCGGATTGGAGGCCAGGAAGTGCAGCAGCCGCATCTCCGTCGCCGTCAGCTTCACCGGCACGTCATCCACGGTCACCCGGTGGGAGACGATGTCGATCACCAGGCCGTCGTGGACGATGCGCTCGTCGGGACCGCGGTCCTGCCGCATCGGGCCGCGGCGCAGCACGGCGCGGGCGCGGGCCAGGATCTCCCGCGGGCTGAAGGGCTTGGCGATGTAGTCGTCGGCGCCGAGCTCCAGCCCGATCACCACGTCGGCCTCCTCGCCCTTGGCGCTGACCATGATCACGCCCACGGACTGGGTGACCGGGTCGGACTTGACGCGCCGGCAGACCTCGAGCCCGTCCAGGCCGGGCAGCATCAGGTCCAGCAGCACCAGGTCCGGTGCCCGGTCGCGGATCTCCGCCAGGCCCCGCTCGCCGTCGGCACAGGCCGTGACGCGGTAGCCCTCGCGGGTGAACTGCATCTGCAGGACGTCCAGGATGTCCGGCTCGTCCTCGATGATGACGATGTGCTCGCGTGGTTTCATTCGTGGCACGAGGGGGCTCCGAGAGCCTACCAACGGGGAGCCCGGTCCTGAATCAAGCGTCGGTCAAGAGTCGATCAAGCGTCGCCCGTGTCCCACTGCGGGCGGTGCCGGGGCAGCCGGACCCGGAAGGTGCTGCCCTTGTCCGGTTCGCTGGCGACCGAGGCGGTGCCCCCCAGGGCGAGGGTCAGGTGCTTGACGATGGAGAGCCCCAGACCGGTGCCCCCGAGCTCCCGCGAGCGGGCCTTGTCGACGCGGTAGAAGCGCTCGAAGACGCGCTCGGCGTCCTGCGGCTCGATGCCGATGCCGGTGTCCTCGACGGCGACCGTCGCCCAGCCGTCGGTGACCTCGAGGGCGACGCGGATGCGGCCCCCGGCGGGGGTGTACTTGGTCGCGTTGCCGACCAGGTTGTCGAGGATCTGCCGCAGGTCCTCGGCGTTGGCCAGCACGCGCACGGGTTCATCGGGGACGTCCGCGCTCAGCGCGAGCTGCAGGTCGGCGCAGGCTGCGGAATGGCGGATCACCGCCTCGCGGACCGGACCGCGCAGGTCCAGCGGCGTCCGCTCCCGTCCCGTGTCGGGCGATTCGATCTGCGCCAGGTGGAGCAGGTCGGCGACCAGCTTGCGCTGGCGCAGCGAGTGCGTGCGGATCTTCTCCAGGAACCGGCGCGCGGTGGCGGGCGGGATCTCGGCGTCGTCGAGCAGCGTCTCCACGTAGCCCAGGATCGAGGTCATCGGCGTCTTCAACTCGTGGGACGCGTTGACCACGAAGTCCTGGCGCATGCGCTCGAGCTGGCGCAACTCGGTCACGTCGTTGAGCACCAGCAGGGCGCCCGCGCGCGAGCTCTGCGCATCGCGCATCGGGGAGGCGCGCACCTCCAGCAGGTGTCCCTCGATCTCGACCTCCTCGCGGGTCTCGGCGTCGTAGGGCGCCTGGCCGGCCCGCTCGATGATCTCCCACAGCGCCGGGTGGGGCAGGACCGCGCGCACCGGCTGCCCGGCGCAGGCCTCGGGGCGCACGCCGAGCAGCCGGCCGGCGACCACGTTGAGGTGGACGATGCGCAGGTCCCGATCGGTGGCGATCAGTCCCTCGACCATGCTGGTCAGGATGGAGAGCAGATTGGCGCGGTCGGAGTTGATGATCGCCATGCGGTCGCGCAGTTGGTCGGACATGTCGTTGAACGCGTCCGCCAGGCGCCCGATCTCGTCGCTGTCGTTCGACACCGCGACGTGGCCGTACCCGCCGAGGGCCATCGACTCCACCGCGGAGGTCATCGCCGCCAGGGGGCCGGTCACGCGGCGGGCGAACATCAGGCCGGCGAGCAGACCGGCGACCAGCGCCGCCGCCGCACCGGCCAGCACGGTCTCCCGCAGCCGGGTGACGCGTGCGGCGATCGGCGCGGTCGGCTGCGAGGCGCGGACGTAGCCGTCCGGCTCGCCGCCGCCGAAGGGGACGCGCAGCGCGGCGAACAGGCACTCCCGGCCCTCGGTGATGCTGAAGCGGCGCTCGACCGCGCTGATCTCTGCGCGGCAGCGGCGGATCTCGGGGCGCTGGATCAGGTTGTCGGGCGTGACCGCGCCGTCGGGATCCGTCCGCAGGGAATCCACGAGCACCGTTCCGTCGCGATCGAGGATGGTGATCCGCGAGCCGCCGCGCTGGGAGCTCTCCAGGATGCGGTGCCGGATCTCCGGCGCCTCGTTGCCGGCGAAGATGTCGCGCGCGATCTGCGCCAGGTAGAAGGTCTCCGAGCGCAGCGAATCGGTCATGCGCTCCAACAAGTCGCGCTGCACCCGCGTCTCCACGACGACCCCCACCAGAACGGTGCCCAGGAGCACCAGCAGCACGTAGCCGGCGAACAGCCTCCAGAAGAACCGCGAGCGGAGGACGGACGGGGGCATCCTGGAATTATGAGCGGGGGAAGCGGCCCCCGCCACGACTCCGGGATCAGTCCTCCAGGAAGCGATACCCCAGGCCTCGCAGGGTCTCGATCAGGTGGCGGTAGGGGCCGATCTTGCGGCGCAGCGCACCGATGTGGACGTCGATGTTGCGATCGATCACCGCCGCGTCTCCGCCGATCACGTGGGTGATCAGCTGGTCGCGGGTGAACACCCGTCCGGCGTTCGACGCCAGGAAGTGGAGCAGCCGCATCTCGGTCGCGGTGAGCGACACCGCCTTGCCGTCGACCACCAGGCGGTGGGCGGCGGCGTCGATCAACAGGCCGTCGCGCACGATGCGCTGGGGACCTCCGACCGCGAGCTCCGCGCCCCCGCGGCGCAGCGCCGTGCGCACGCGGGCCAGCAGCTCCCGCGGGCCGAAGGGTTTGGTGACGTAGTCCTCGGCCCCCAGGTCCAGGCCGGTGACGATGTCGTCCTCCTCGCCCTTGGCGGAGACGATGATCACCGGGATCGAGGCGGTCTTGGGCTCGGCCTTGAGACGCCGGCAGATCTCGTTGCCGCTCATGCCCGGCAGCATCAGGTCCAGCACGATCAGGTCCGGCTCCTCGGAGCGCGCCCGCAGCAGGCCCTCGATCCCGTCGCTGCAGGCCACCACCCGGTAGCCCTGGCGGACCAGGTTGTACTGGATCAACTCGAGGATGTCGGGATCGTCCTCGATGCAGGCGATCGTGGCGGCGTGCTTCGCGGCGTTCATGGAGTCGAGCGCAGGTGGGACGAGGCGGGGGGGGCGATTGGACGACGATAGGATGAAGCCTGCATAAAGCACTCGATTCCCCGGGCCGCGTCTCCGAGCATGCGCGCGTGACCAACCGACCGATCCTCCGCGGTGCGCCGATCGGGAGCCGCCCGCCGGCGCGGGCGCGGCGCCGATCGTGAGTGCCCCGCGCTGGGTGGAGGTGCTGGTGCTGGCGCCCGAGGGCTGGCACGAGCTGGTCGCCGAGGCGCTCTCCACGGAGGCCACGACGAGCGTCTGCCTCGGCGCGCCGTCCCTGGGGACCGAGCCCGCGCCGGCGGGGCGGGAGTACGTGCGGACCTTCTTCGCCGAGGCCGATGACGGGCCCGCGTTGCGTGCAACGCTCTCCGGCCGGCTGGCCGGGCTCGCCGCGGCGACCGGCGCCGCCGAACTCGCGGGACTGCGTGCCCGCTTCCGCATCCTGCCGTCCGAGGACTGGGCCAACTCCTGGCGCAGGGAGGCGCGCCCCATCCGCGTGGGCCGCCTGTGCATCCTGCCGCCGGACTGGGCGGGCGTGCTGCGCCCCGACGATCTGCGGCTCACTCTCGAGCCCGGGGGAGCCTTCGGCACCGGGCGCCACGCGACCACGCGCGGCTGTCTGCGCGAGCTCTCCCGGCGCGTGCGACCCGGCGCGCGGATCCTCGACGCCGGGTCGGGCAGCGGGATCCTCGCCGTCGGCTGCGCGCTGCTCGGCGCGGAGCGCGCCCTGGGCTTCGACACCGACCGCCACGCGTTGCCGTACGCGATCGAGCTCGCGCGCCGGAATGGCGTGACCGCGCGGTGCGAGTTCCGCCACGGGGACTTCACCGTGCTCGGGGAGCACGACCGCGAGTTCGACGGTTGCCTCGCGAACTTGTACGCCGACCTGCTGCAGGCGCACGCCGCGGACCTCGCCGGCCGCCTGGCGCCGGGCGGCTGGTTCTGCTTCAGCGGCTGTCGGGCGGACAAGGCGCCGGCGACGCGCGCGGCGCTCGACGGCGCCGGGCTCGCCGTCGAGACCGTGCACCGGCGCGGTCGCTGGGTGACCTTCGCCGGCGGGCGGCCCGCCCGCTGAGCCCGCGGGCCGGCCGCGGTTCAGCTTGTGAAAAACGCAGGGCCGGCGCTTGCTGCCCACGGAGCTTTCAATTACCCAGGTAGTTGAACCGCCGACCGCCACACTTCCCGCTGCCGGAGTCCTCGCGATGGGCCGCACCCACCCGCTCCCCCGAGCCATCCTCCTCGTCCTCGTCGCCGCGCTCGGCGCCGGCCCGGCGCGCGCGCTCCCCGCGGCCTCGTCGGCCCCGGCGGCGCAGGAAGGAGCCGACGAGCAGTACCAGTACGTCGCCGGTCTCTGCGAGCAGGGCCTCTTCGACGTCGCCGTCCGCGAGGCCCGCGACTTCCTACGGCGCTGGCCGCGCCACGCGAAGGCGTCGCTGGCGCGCTACCGCCTGGCTTCCTCGCTGTTCGAACTCGAGCGCTTCGACGAGGCCCTCCGGGAGTACGCGCAGCTCGACGGGCTGGCGGCCTTCGAGTTCGCCGCCGAGGTGCGCTTCCGCCTCGGCCAGTGCCTGCTGGAGACCGGCGAACCGGCGCGCGCGGCGCAGGTCTTCGCCGGCGTGGCCGAGCTGGGCAAGGACTACCTGCTGCTGCCGGCGACCTTCTTCCTCGGCGAGGCGCAGTTGCAGGCCGAGCGTTTCGCCGACGCGGAGGCGAGCTACGCCGCGGTGCTGGAGCGCGACGGCGGCGGCGAGTACGCGCGGGACGCGCGCTACGGTCTGGTCTGGTGCGCATTCCGCCTCGGCGATCACGACCGCACGGTGGAGCGCGTCGCCGCGTTCCTGCGCGCCTATCCGCAGGACGAGGCGGCCGACGAGTTGCATTACCTCGCCGGCGAGGCGCACCTCGCGGCGGGCCGTCCGCGGGAGGCGCTGGCCGCCTACCGCGAGGTGCGCGGCGAGGCCCACGCCGCCGCGGCCGCGCGGGGCGCCGCCTTCGCGCTGGCCGCCGCCGGTGACCACGCGAAGGCCGCGCGCGGCTTCGAGCAGCTCGCCGAGCGCTCGCCCGACGACCCCTTCGCGGACGAGGCGCGGCTGCACGCGGGCATCGAGTGGCTGCACGGCGGCGATCCCGAGCGCGCCGCCCGCCAGCTGCGCTCCGACGCCCTGTCCGGCGACCCCGAGGCCTTGGCCTGGCGGGCGCAGGCCGAGCTGGAGCTCGGCCGCGCCGACGCGGCGCTCGCGGCGCTCGACACCGCGCTGGAGGCGCGTCCCGAGGGCGAGTTGCGCGAGCGGCTGTTCGCGCTGCGCGGCGATGCGCTCAGCGACCTGGGCCGCGCGGACGAGGCGGTGCACGCCTACGGCCGCTCGGGATCGGAGTACGCGCGCTACGCGGCGGCGGTCGCCGCGCTCAACGACGGCCGCCACGAGCAGGCCTGCCGCCTGGCGCGTGCGCTGCTGGAGAGCCGTCCCGACGGCGAGTACGCGACGGAGCTGCAATTGGTGCTAGGCGAGGGACTGCTGGCGCTGGACCATCCGGCCGAGGCGGCCCCCGCGTTCCAGGCGGTGCTCGACGCCGACCCGCCCCCGCCCGCGGCGTCCCGCGCGCGCCTGCGGCTGGCCTGGTGCCGTTTCCTCGGCGGCGACCCGGGGGCGGCGGCGGCGCTGTTCCGCGCCAGCCTCGACGAACAGGGCGACGGGCCCGAGGCCGAGGAGGCCTCCTACATGTGGGGCCGCGGGCTCGAGGAGTCCGGCGACGCCGCGGGCGCGCTGCGCGTCTGGCGCGCGCACGTGAAGCGCTTCGACGCGGGGCCCCATCGCGCGGAGGTCCTCGCCGGGCTGGCGCGGCTCGACGGCGAGCACGGCGAGCGGTGGGTCGACGAGCTGTTGCGCGCGGGCGGCGATCCGCAGCCGGCCGCCCGCGCCTTGCTCGCGCTGGCCGACCGCGAGGCCGAGGCCGGCGACCAGGAACGCGCGGTCGAGCGCTACGCCGCCTTCCTGCAGCGCTTCCCTGAGGATCCGGGTGCGTCGCGCGCGCGCTACGGCCAGGCCTGGGGCCTGTACGACCTGGGTCGGACCGCGGAGGCGGGCGCGGCTCTGGCGGACGTCGCCGGGGATCCGGCGGCCGACGAGGAGACGCGCCGCTCGGCGCTGGAACTGGCGGTCTGGGCGTGGCAGCGCGCCGGCGACGTCGACCGCAGCCTGGCGAGCTACCGGGCGTTCGCGCGCACCGCGCCGCCGGACGAGCGTCTGTGGGCGGCCGCGCAGGTGGTCGCCGGCGCGCTGCAGCAGGCGGACCGCACCGCCGACGCCGACCGCGTACTGGACGAGGTGCTCGACCGGGTGCGCTCGGCGGACACCGCGCTCGGGGCGCTGGTCGAGAAGGTCTGGGTGGCGCTCGACGCCGGTCGCCTGGACGACGCGGAGGTAGCGCTGCGCGGCGCCGCGCGGTTGCGCGTGCGCGCCGGGCTGGAGGAGTCGCGCGTGGCCGAGGCGTGCTTCTTCGTCGGCGAGGGCCGCTACGACGCCGGCGATCCGACGCGCGCCGCCGAGCTGTACGCCCGCGCCGCGGAGTGGGGCGATCCGCAGATCGTGCCCCGGGCGCTGTACAAGCTCGGCTTCTGCGAGCTGGCCCGCGAGCGCTGGGACGAGGCGGCGCAGGCCTTCCGCTCGCTGACCGCGGGCTATCCCGAGCACGAGCTGTTCGGCGAGGCGTTGTTCCTGCTCGGCGAGAGCGAGTACCGCGCCGACCGCCTCGAGCAGGCCGTGGAGGATCTGTCGCGTCTGCGCCGCGAGTTCCCCGACCACGAAGTGTTGCCCAAGGCGCTGTTCCGCCTGGGGCAGGCGTTGGGACGCCTGGAGCGCTGGGAACCCTGCGCCGCCGTGCTCGCCGAGCTGAACCGCCGCGCGCCGGACTTCGCCAACGGCGCGGAGGCGGAGCTCTGGCGGGGGCGGGCGCTGGCCGCGCTCGGCGACCCGCGCGGCGCGCGCGCGGCCTTCGAGCGGGTGATCGCGCGCGACGAGGGCGTGCTCTCGGCGCGCGCCCGCCTGGGCATCGGCCGCGCCGAGTTCGCGGCCGGGAACTGGGAGGAGGCGCTCTCGCAATCGCTGCGCGTGGTCGTGCTCTACGCGCAGCCCGAGGAAGTGGCCCAGGCGCTGCTGCTGTCGGGCCGCTCCCTGGCGCGGATGGGCGATCGCGATCGCGCGCGCGCGCAGTTCACGCGCATCCTCGATGAATTCGGCGAGTCGACCTCCGCGCCCGCCGCGCGCGAGGGGCTCGCCGCCTTGGACGACTAGGAGCCAGACGATGCAGCTTGCCATCCTCCTCGGGGCCGCCGCGGCCGCCCCGATCCAACCCGCCGCAACCGCCCCCCAGAGCGCCGCCGCCGGCCTCGGATCGGTGTTCGACATGGTGCTCGGCGGAGGGCCGATGATGGTGCCGATCGCGCTCTGCTCGATCGTCGCCCTGGCCTACGCCGTCGAGCGCTGGTTGCGCCTGCGGTCCAGCCGCCTGGGCACCAACGGCTTCGGCACCGAGCTGGTCGCCGCGGTGCGCGAGGGCGGCGCCGAGCGCGGCGTCGAACTGTGCGCGCAGCAGGCCTACCCGCTGGCGCGCGTCATGCAGCCGGCGCTGCTCGGTTGGCGGGCGCCGTACCTCGAGCGGGAGAAGACGGTGGAGGACGCCGGACACCGCGAGGTGCGCCGCCTGTCGGCCAACCTCAAACCGCTGGTGGTGGTGGCGATGATCGCGCCGCTGCTCGGTCTGCTCGGCACCGTGTGGGGGATGATCCTCGCCTTCGGCACGATCGCCGCGCAGGACGGGCTGGGCAAACCGGCGATGCTGGCCGACGGCATCAGCCAGGCGCTGATCACCACCGCGGCCGGCCTCTCCATCGCCATCCCGACCCAGGCCGTCTACTACTACCTCAAGGGTCGGGTGGAGCGGTTCGCGCGACAGGCCGAGGAGCTGTACGCGCAGCTGTGCGAGGTGCTCGCCGGCGGCGGGGCGGCGCGATGAGGATCGCGGCCGACGGCGGCGCCGGAGAGGGCGACGAGATGACCCTCAACCTCACCTCGCTGATCGACGTGGTCTTCCTGCTGCTGATCTTCTTCATGGTGGCGACGACCTTCCTCGATCCCGAGCGCGAGATCGGCATCGAGCTGCCCGAGGCGTCCAGCGCCGAGCTGCGCGCCGAGTCGCCCGACGAGATCGTGATCAACGTCAGCCGCGAGGGACGGCTGACCGTGGGCGGACGGGTGGTGGACCGCGCCGGGCTGGAGGCGGAACTGCTGCGCGCCGCGCGCTCGGATCCGCACACGCCGGTGACCATCCGCGGCGACCGGCTCGCCCACCACGAGGAGATCGTCGGCGTGATGGACGCCTGCGGTTCGGCGGGGCTCTCCAACCTCGCGGTCGGCACGCTCGAGACGGGGGGATGAAGCGCGTGGCGGGCTCCAACGTCACCAAGAACGCGGTCATCGTGCTGGCCCTCGTCGGCGCGGCGGCGCTGGTGGTGACGCGCCGGGTGGTGCCGTACCTGACCGATCGCGCGCGCTACACGGACGGGGAACGCGTGTGGACCGGCACCGGCGACGAGGGCCTGCGGTACGCACGCTGGAAGACGCCGGAGGCGCTGGGCGACGAGGTCAACACCCCGGCGGCGGAGGGCCGGCCCAGCCTCTCGCCCGACGGCCGCTGGCTGGTCTTCGCGGTCGGCGAGCGCGGCCAGAACGTCGACCTGTGGCTGGCGCCGGTGGTCGGCGGCGAGGTCGGTCGGGCGCGGCGGCTCGGCGAGCTCGACACCGGCGCCGACGAGACGGCACCGGCG
>Ga0102952_1000333_pt1 | contig 19133 bp, 16 predicted proteins | sample SalPon2A_C_D1_MG_FD_78506 | JGI IMG/M metagenome (GOLD analysis project Ga0102952, IMG submission 78506) | Soil microbial communities from South San Francisco under conditions of wetland restoration - Salt Pond MetaG R2A_C_D1_MG | ecosystem: Environmental > Terrestrial > Soil > Wetlands | place... | reverse complement strand
CGACTCCTTCCACTCGACCCACTTGCGGCGCGAGCTCTCGGTCAGCAACTCGACGTGCGGATGGCCGTGGGCACGGGCGAACTCGTAGGCGCCGCGGCCGACGAGCAGGCAGTGGTCGGTGCGCTCCATCACCAGCCGCGCGACCTCGCAGGGGTGCAGGATGTTCTCGATGCAGCCCACCGCGCCGGAGTTGTGCGTCGGTCCGTGCATGCAGGCCGCGTCGAGCTGGACCACGCCGTCCTCGTTGGGCAGGCCGCCGAGCCCGACGCTCGAGTCCGCGGGATCGGCCTCCTGGACCTTGACCACCTCGATCGCCGCGTCGAGCGGATCGGCGCCGCCGGCCAGCAGGGACCACGCCTGCTGCATGCCCTTCAGGCCGTTCGCGCTGCCGACGAAGAGCGGCCCGTTCGCGCGCCCGGTGCGGACCGCCGGCGCCCCCGCGAGCCCGGGAGCCCCGCTGGCGCAGGAAGCCAGCGCCGCGGCGGCGCCCGCGCCGAGGAACGAGCGGCGGTCCATCGCTTCCCGCCCGCTCATGAGCCCGAGGTGCCGGCCGTCTCGCTGACCGGGATGCGCAGGCACTCCTCGCGCAGCCACTGCCGCGCGCCGTAGCACCAGTCGACCCAGGCCTCGGCGAGGTCGTCGTCGCCCGCTTCCTTCGCCGCCTTCACGCGCACGTTCTGCTCGGCGTTCAAGCTGCGCAGGTAGCGATCGAGGTCCGCCGGGCGCGGATCGGCGACGGCGAGCGCCGTCGCCAGCAGCGCGGTACCCGTGCGCCGCATCTCGTTGGGGTCGACGAACTCGAGTCGGTCCATGCTGGTGTGGTAGGTGAAGTCGGTGAAGTGCCAGAACAGCGCCGCCGGCACGCCGTGGGCGATGAACACGTCGTGGTCGCTGCCGCCCTCGTAGGGATGGTCGGCGGTGACCCAGTCCGGCTCGACGGTGGCCACGTCGAGCAGCGCGCAGCGGGCGATGACCGCCAGGCCGTTGGGCGTCAGGTCGTGCTCATCGACGATCGTCTCGCCCCACAGGGTGTGGCGGTCAGGCTCCAGCGCGCGCACGGCGCCGGGATCGGGCATGCGCTCGAGTAGCGCGATCGCGCCGGTCTCGGCCTGGTTCTCGCCGGTCATGTCCGAGGACAGTCCGGCGACGACCTCGAGCCCGCCCTGATCGATCCAGGCCTGGGTCTGGCGGAACTCGTCGCCCCAGAGGAACACGATCGAGCGCGACGGAGCGTCGAGCAGACCCGTGCGGATCAGGCGCTCCAGGCCCACCGCGCTCTCCAGCAGTCCGGCGATACCGGAGGCGTTGTCACAGGCTCCCGGCTCCTGGACGTGGCTGCTGATGGCCACCGCCTGATCGGGGCGGTCGCGGCCGACGACTCGCGCCCAGAGGGTGCGCAGCGGACGCTCGTCGAAATCGACCACCGCCTGGAAGGAGACCGTGACCGTGGGATCGGCGGCGTGGGTCTTGACCAGCGCTTCGTGCGAGCGCGCGGAGATCATCGCCACCGGGATCGAGGTGCCGGCGGGCAGGGTGCGGAACTGCACCGCGTCCAAATGCCGCTCGGAGCCGCTCGGATCGACGTTGTAGTGCTCGAGGTACGAGGACAACACCGCCACCGCGCCCTTCGCCTGGGCGCGCAGCAGGACGGTCAGCCGCGGCGGCGCATCGGTCACCAGCACCTCGCCGGGGCCGAGCTCGTCGAGGCTGAAGGCCAGCGGACCGCGGACGTCGGCCGCCGGCGCGTTGATCGGCAGCATCACCCGATCGACGTCTCCCGGCGCGGCGAACTCGTGCAGCACCAGGTCCGGATCGCCCTCGCGGTGCAGCACGATGCGCGCCGAGCGCGGCGTCCACGCCGGCGCGGGCAGGCGCTGGTCGCGCTGCGGGCCGCGGGCGGTCAGGGGCGACTCGAGGATGCCGACCTCGAAGCCCTCGGTGGAGCCGTAGCCCGCCTCGCGCAGCCGCGCCTCGACGAAATCGATGACCGCCTCGTAGCCGTCGTTGCCCGGAGCGCGGTAGTAGCCGTCGGCGAAGCGCACGGTCTCCATCGCCCGCTCGCCGTCGAAGGCCTCCAGCAGGCGCGGCACGTAGCGGTTCGGACCGCTGTCGGCGGCGACCACGCCCGGGCCCTGGTGGTGGGCGTGGAGCAGATCGTCGCGGGACTCCTCCCTGAGCACCCGATCGGCGAGTTCCCGGCTGGAGAGCCCTCCGCAAGCGCCGACCAGCACGCTCGCCACGATCGCCGACAGCGCGAGCACGCGCGGCACCGGGGAGACTGCCCGGCGAACCGTCGAACGAGGGGCGTTGTTCCAGTCGCGAACCACCGGGGGCCTTTCTGCAGCGAGTCTACTCGAGGTACTTGTCGATCAGCAGTCCGAGCCGCGCCCGAGCCGCGGGCGTGATCCGGTCGTGCGCGGTCATGATCGCAAAGCGCAGGGCTTCGTGGCAACCGCAGGTCCGTGCGGCGGGCATGGCGGCGGCGGCCTTGCGGATCAGCTCCTTCGCGTGACCGACGTTCTGCTGCATGATCGCGACGATGGCCTCCACGGTGACGTCGTCGTGGCTCTCGTGCCAGCAGTCGAAGTCGGTGGCCATGGCCACGGTCGCGTAGCAGATCTCCGCCTCGCGGGCGAGCTTGGCCTCCTGCAGGTTGGTCATCCCGATCACGTCCACGCCCCAGCTCCGGTAGAGCTTGGACTCGGCGCGCGTCGAGAACTGCGGCCCCTCCATGTTGAGGTAGGTGCCGCCGTCCTGCGCCCGGACGCCCACCTCGCCCGCCGCGCCGAGCAGCACCCCGCGCACCTCCGGGCAGACGGGGTCGGCGAACATCACGTGGGCGACCACGCCGTCGCCGAAGAACGTGTCCGCACGGTGCCGCGTGCGGTCGACGAACTGGTCGATGACCACGAAGTCGCCGGGAACGATCTCCTCGCGCATCGAGCCGACCGCGGAGATCGAGAGGATGCGCGTGACGCCGAGCTTCTTCATGCCCCAGACGTTCGCGCGGAAGTTGATCTCCGAGGGCTGGATGCGGTGACCGCGTCCGTGGCGGGGCAGGAAGACCATGGCGACACCCTCGAGGCGACCGCGGACGTACGCGTCGCTGGGCTCGCCGAAGGGCGTGGAGAGCGCGCACTCCTCGATCTCCTCCAGGCCCTCGATCTCGTACAGACCGGAGCCGCCGATCACGCCGATCACCGGTTCGTCGCTCATGCTTCGTCGTTCCTCTCGTTGCCGGAGTCCTCGCCCTTCGGGGCGCGATCGTAGCGCCCGGGCCCGCGCCCGCGGGGGTCGGATTGCCGATCCGGTCGGCGCCAGCCGGTGCTGCGGCCGGCCTCGCTCGGCGCGCCGCGCCGATCCGGCCGCGGTTTCCACGAGCCGCGTGCGCCCCGCGCCTCGTCGCCGCCGCGGTCGCGGCCGCCGGCCCGGTCGCCGCGGGGGTGGAACTCCCGACGCGGCCGGTCGTCGGACCGCGCGTCGCGGTGCGGGCGGAAGCCGCGGTCCCCGCGTTCCCCTTGTCCCCGGGGTCCCCGGGGGCTTCGATGCTCGCGGCGCCCGCCGCCCTCCCCGCGGTCGTGGCGCGGCTCCGCACGCCGGCCGTCGCCGTACGGCGGTCGCCGACCGCGGTCGGAACGGGGAGCGAAGGGCCGCCCCTCCCCGGGGCCGCCCTCCGGGCGGCGGTCGCGTCCGCCGTACGGGGAGCGCCCCTGCCCGGCGGGCCGCTCGCCCCGCGGGCCGCGCCACGGGCGGTCGTCCCGGCCCCGCGGGTCCCGGCCCCGGTCCTCCCAACGCCGGGGAGCTTCGGGACGGTCCCCGCGCGCACCGCTCGATCGCCAGGGCCGCGGCGACGCGTCGCCCCCGCGAGCGTGCCCGCCGCGGTGGTCGCCGCCGCGCTCGTAGCGCGGCCGATCGTCGGACCGCGGCCGGCCGTAGCCGCCGCGCCCGGGCCCGCCCCCATCGCGGTGACCTCCGCGGTAGCCTCCGCCGCGGCGGTCGTCGCGACCGCGGTCGTCACGGGGGCCTCCGTACGACGGGCGACGATCCCTGCGCTCGCCACGGTCGCCACGATCTCCCCGATCTCCCCGATCCCCCCGATCATTGGGCCTCCACGCCCCCGACCGCGCGTCCCGCGATCCGTATCCACCCTCCCGACGCGGCCGATCGCCGCCGCCGTCCGCGCCCCGGGCGGACGGCCGGAAGCCCCGATCGCCGCCGCGGGCCCCGCCGCCCTCGTCGGACCGGCCTCGACCCCAGGTCCGCGAGCCCTGCGGGCGGGATCCGCGATCGCGGAACGAGCTCTCGCGCGGCGCCCGGCGGGCGTCCCGCGGATCGTCCCCGCTGAGCCCGCGGCCCGGCTTCCAGGCGCCCGACGCGCGCGCGCCGGGCGCGGGACTGCGGTGGTCGGGGGCCTCGGTCTCCCGGTCGGCCTCGCGGGAATCCCAGGGCCGCCGCGGGTAGGGCGGCCGCGGACTCCGTCGATCCGATCCCGGCCCGCGCGAGCTCGGGCGTCGCTCCGCGCCGCGGCCCCGCTGGTCGCGGTCACCGCGGTGGTCGCGGTGGCTGCGTTCGCCCCGTTCGCCCCGGTGGCTGCTGTGGCCGCGTTCGCCCCGGTCGGCGCGCTCGCCCCGATCGCCGGCGACGTCGACCGCCTCGCTTTCCTCGGAGGCCTCGTGCGCCCCGACGCCCTGTCCGAGCAGGCGCCGCACCAGCAGCGTCGCGTAGGCGCCGCGCGGCAACTCGAAACGCACGCGGACCAGGCGCAGGCCGCGGTTCATGGAGTCCGGTTCCGCGGGGCGCACGCGCAGGTGCTCGGGACGCACGAGCAGCGGGCGGTCCTCGCCCTTCAGCGCGAACCCGGGAACGCCCTCGATGTGGAAGTCCGCCGGCACCATCCGTTCGGCGGCCAGCGCGTCCTGGAGCAGGGCGTGCTGCTCCTCGTCGGTCACGTCCTGCAAACGACTCCCGGGAAGGCGGAAGGTGGTGCGCCCTTCGAGCGCGGAGGTTTGCTCGGGGAACACCAGCGGGCCCTCGAGGCTGGTGACGACGACGCGCTGGTCGAGGCTGGTGCGCGCGCGCACCAGCTCGGCCACCGCCCGGTTCCACAGGTGCGACTGGAACGCGTAGAGGTGGATCAGGCGCAGCCGCCCGGCGACGTGCTCGAAGGCGCCGGCGAAGTCCTCCGGGTCGCGCTTGAGGTGCTCGAAGATCGAGTGGTGCTCGCCGAAGCGTCCGGCGACCTCGCGGCACTCGCTCCAGTCACCCCAGTTGGCCGCCATCGCCCGCTTGAACGCGCGACGGTTCGGGTCGTCCCCGAAGGAGCCGGCGGTCAGCAGCGTACGCAGCGCGCGCTCGGTCTTGCCGCGCATCAGGTCCAGGGCGATCCAGCCCTGACCGTGGCGCAGGTTGCCGAAGCGCTGGTCGTCGAAGTAGTTGACCAGCCCGCCCTCGCGGACCAACGGCATGTTGGCGCGGATCCGCGCGAGCTGGTCGGCGTCGAGCCCGCGCAGCACGACCTCGAACGCGTTGCCCGCGCTGGCCGCGGGCGTCAGCGCCTCGGCGCGGTAGCCCACGGTCTCGATGCGCAGGTCCGGGGTGCGCAGGGACACCGACGGCCCGCGCTGGACGGACATGTGCTGGATGGTGACGCCCTGGCGATCCTTGAGCCCGGCCATGGCGATTTCGCCCGGCGTCACGCCGACCTCGCGCGCCAGCACCTGCGCGGCCTCGATCGAGGTCCGCTTGCGCTTGGTCACGCGGTAGACGCGGAACTCCGCCCGCTCGGCGGACGGCTCCTCGAGCAGTAGCTCCCGCACCCGGAAGTCCTCGACACGTTGCTTCAGTTTCATCGCTGCCTCGCGGCCCGCACCTTGGCCATCTGTTTGAGCACGCGTTCGAAGTCGCGCGGGATGGGTGCCTCCACGCGGACCGTGACGTCGGGTTCGACGCCGGGAAACTCGATGCTCCGTGCGTGGAGCGTCAAGCGAGCGATCAGCGGCGCCTCGGGCCGGCCGTGCTTGGGCCGGTAGCCGCTCTTGATCTGGGAGAGGGCGAGCGCGCGCAGGCGCCCGTAGGTGGGATCGACGACCAGCGGGAAGCCCGCGGCGGCGAGGTGCACGCGAATCTGGTGCGTGCGTCCGGTCAACGGCTCGCAGCCGAGCAGGGTGAAGCCCCGGAAGCGGCGCTCGACCCAGACGCGCGTCCGCGAAGGCTTGCCGTCGTCGCACACGCGCATCGAGCCGCTCCGCTTGCGATCGGGACCGATGGGCAGGTCGATCAGCTCGGAGAGACCGTCCTCGAGCGGGTACTCCCCCTCCACCAGGGCCAGGTACTCCTTGCCGACGCGGCCCTCGTCGAAGGCGCGCCGCAGCCGGCGCTCGGCCTCCAGGGTCTTGGCCACCAGCACCACGCCGCTGGTGTCCTTGTCGAGACGGTGCACCAGGCGGGGCCGGAAGCGCTCGCCCCCGTCCTCCGCGAGCTCCGCCGCGGCGCGGGTCAGGGTCCCGATCAGGCTGGGCTTGGTCTCGTCCCAGCGGTCGGGCTCCACCGCCAGGGCGGAGGGCTTGTCGACCACGTAGACCTCCGCGTCCTCGTAGAGCAGGGGCAGGTCGATGACCGGATCGGGGAGGCGGGCCGCGGCTTCGGCCTCGTCCTCGTCGTCGAGCTCGACGGAGACGACCGCATCGGCGGGCAGCCGCTGGGAGGGCACCACCGGTTGTCCGTTGACGAGCACCGACCCCTGACGCACCTGCCGGCGCAGGAAACGCTTGCTGAGCAGCGGAAACGACAGGCACAGGAACTCGTCGAGCTCCATACCCGCCTGTCCGGCGTCGACGCAGAGGTGGTAGTTCAAGGGATTCGCCGGGCGCGGGGCCCGGCCGGACGATCGCGGGGCTCGTCCCCCGCGGGTGGTGGTGGTCTCCTCGTTGTCAGGATCGACCCCGCCGGGAGCGGGGTCGCGGTCGCAGGCGCTCAGGCGTGGCTGGGCGAGGTCGGGGCCCCGGCGTGGACGCTCGCCTTCAGGGAGCCGACGTAGGGCAGGTTGCGGTAGTGGCCCCGGTAGTCGAGGCCGTAGCCCACGACGAACAGGTCCTCCACCTCGAACGCCCGGTGATCGGCCTCGAACTCCACCGCCCGGCGGGCGGGCTTGTCGAGGAAGACGCAGGTGCGCACCTCCGCCGCGCCGCGGGCGAGCAGGTCCTCGCGCAGCGCGCTCATCGTCCTCCCGGTGTCGAGGATGTCGTCGACCAGCAGCAGGCTCTGGCCCGCGATCTCGTTCTCGGTCGGGAAGAAGCGCAGGTCGAGCTCGCCGCCGACGGCGCCGTCGCGGTAGCTGGAGGCGGACACGAAGGCGAGCTGGAGCGGGTTGGGGATGCGGCGGATCAGGTCGGCCGAGAAGACGCAGGAGCCCTTGAGCACCGAGACGACCGTGAACGGACGGCCCCGGTAGTACGCGGTGATCTCCTCGGCCACCCGGTCGGTGCCGGCGAGGATCTGGGCCTCGCCGAAGAGGATGCGTTCGACGTCCTGGTGCACTCTCGGAATCCTCTGGTGCCCCTCGGCGCCCGCTGCCGGGGTCGGGCCGGACCCGCCCACCGCCCCGCGCCCTTTCGCAGGACGGGCGAAACACGATACCGCCGGGCTGCGGGACTGACAACGCAGGGGGACGATTCGCCGCCCGAGGACCCTTGCCGGGCACGCCGAGCCCCGGGACCGGATCGGTGCCGGCCACCCGGCAGCCCACCGAGAGTCGTAGGCTCCGCGCGCCCCCGGGCCGCGGGGAAGCGCTCGATACCCCCGGCGCCGGGGAATCGGGGAGGCGCGCCCCCTGGATGACCCTTCGGTCATGACCTAGGAGTCCATTGTCCGATCCCCGACATCTGCTAGATTCTCTGTGCAATTGGCGGAAGAGCGCAGGCGCAGCAGCGCCGAATCGCCGAGCAGGACTGGCGTGTCTCGTTCCCGTGTTGCGGACGGATCGTGGGTCGATTCCCTACCCGTCCTGTTCCCTCCTCCGGGCGATTACCAGAACCCCACCATGTCCATGACAGCCAAGCGGAACTACCGCCGACGGACCCCCGACGAGCAGATCGCGGATCTCCAAGCGAAGATCGATCACCTGCAGAAGCAGGTCGAGTCGAAGTCGCGTCCGGATCTGCCGGTGCTCAAAGAGATTCCCAAGGTCCAGGCCCGACTGCGCAAGTTCGCGCAGTTCGCCCTCAGTCACGGCCGGGCCGACCTGGCCAATTCCACCGTGGCCTTCATCGCCGGCCTCGACCGGACCCTCGACGAGAGCGGCCTGATCCGCCGTCGGGGCGCCGACTCGGACGACGGCACCGCCGACGAGGACTGAGGGCTCGGGCCCGCCGGCCCCCCGGGTCGGCCTCCTCGAAGCCCGACCCTACGGGGAGTCGGGGCGCCGTCGCCGCGTTCGCGAGGCGTCCCGGCCGCCGCCGGGCTCCGACGGGAGGGAGCCCGGGCAGGGACGCAGGGGGCCTCGAGGGGGTCTCCCGAGCCCGGTGCGGTCCGAACGCCGCCCCCCAGGAGCAGGTGCCTGTTCCCTGCTTCGTCCGGATTGGGTACAGATATCAGGGTTCGGAGAGGCGCAACGACCGGCAGCCGCGTTCACGGATCGGGGCCTCGGACCAGTTCCGGGAACCGCCCCCTCGAGATCGTCCGTCGCGTGGCCGGCAGGGCGCCGTCGCTTCGATCCGACCCCCGGCGGCAAGCGGCCGGGGACGCCCACCCTAATCCCGGGTCCTCCGCGGCCCGACCCTCCCGGCCCCCAACCCACGGCAGCGCGAACAGGGTTCCCTCCCCGAGCACGACGGCATGGTCGACCGGACGTTGATGGACCGGATTCTCATCGTGGACGACGAGTCCCTCGTGCGCGAGGTGCTCTCGGACGTCCTCACCGGTGAGGGATTCACCGTCGCCAAGGCCCCCGATGCGCCGTCGGCCTTGGAGCAGCTGGAGCGCGAGCCCCACGCCATCGCCCTGTGCGACATCCGCATGCCCGGCGTGGACGGCCTGGAACTCCTGAAGACCATCCGCCAGCGCCATCCGGGCACCGACGTGGTGATGATGACCGGCTTCGGATCCCTGGACGGGGCGATCGACGCCATGACGCTGGGCGCGGCGGACTACCTGATCAAGCCGCTGAAGCCCAAAGAGATCGTGGCCCGCCTGCGGGCGATCCTCCATCGCCGCAAGCTCGAGACCGAGCTCCACCTGCTGCAGAGCAAGCTCCGCTCCCGCCACGAGGTCAGCAACCTCGTCGCCCTCTCACGGCAGATGGCCGCGGTCGTCTCGGCCCTCAACCACATGGCCGAGAACGACGAACCGGTCGTCCTCCACGGCGAGGCGGGCACCGGCCGGCGGTTCATCGCCCGCACCATCCACTACGGCAGCCGGCGCCGCAGCGGCCCCTTCGCGGCCCTGGCCTGCGACGGCTCCTCCGAGCCGGACCTCGAGGCCGCGCTGTTCGGCCGCCAGGAGCCCGGCAGGCGACCCCGGCCGGGCCAGCTCGAGCGCCTGCACGAGGGAACCCTGCACCTGTTCCACCTCGAGCACATGGCCCCCGAGCTGCAGCGCAAGCTCGCCGAGGCGATCGCCACCCGCACCTTCCGCCGCGTGGGCGACACGCACGCCCTGCCCCTGGGGACCCGCCTGCTGCTCTCGACGGACCGCCCCCCCGCCGAGCACCTGGACGCGGGTCGGCTGGTCGCCGAGTTCGAAGCCCTGCGCGGGCTGGTCACCATTCACCTGCCGCCGCTGCGCAGTCGCCGGGAGGACATCCCCGGCCTGATCGGGGCGTTCATCGAGGACTACGCCCTCGAGCACGGCACCCACTTCCGCATCGAGCCCGAGGCCGTGGAGTTGCTGGGCGAGCACACGTTCCCCGGGAACGTGCTGCAGTTGTTCTCGGTGCTACGCCACTCGGCGAGCCTGAGCCTCGACGGCGTCCTGACCGAGGAGCTGATCGCGCGGTCCCTGCGCCACACGACCTTCGCCGCGGACGCCTCCATGCCTCATGCCATCGCCGAACATCTCGGCGATCGCGAGCACGAGCTCGTCCTGCGCGCCGTGCAGCGCAACCCGGGGCAGCTCGACGAGGCCGCGCGGGAGCTCGGCGTGAGCCGCACCACGCTCTGGCGTCGCATGCGCAAGTACGGCATCAGCGTCGGCAGCTGAGCGCCGTCCCACGCCTCAGGGCGGAGCGCGAGCCTCCACCGCGCAGGCCGCCACCAGGAACCGGAACCCACCTTGCCCCGGCGGGCCGGGCCGCCCCGCCCCGTCGAGGACCAGCAGGGCCCCCGGCGCGAGCAACGCCACGCCGCCGTCCGCGGTGCCCACGCCCGCGTCCCCGACGCGCATCGGCAGCCGGGTCCAAGGGACCTCCGCAACCCCGCCGGGCCCCAGCCGCTGCACGCCGCGGCCCCCGGCGGTGACCACCCAGACCTGCTCCCGGCCGGGAACCGGAATCAGCCCGCGGCCGGCGCCGGCCAGCGGTGCGTGCCAGCGGACCTCGAGCTCGTCGTCCACGAGGTCCACGTACCCGGCGCCGCCGGCCTCCTCGACCAGGACCCACCAGGAGCCCGGCGCCGGCCCGGCGGCCAGGTTCACGACCCGCTCGGCCAGCCGGCGCCGGGGTCCCGGCGAAGGAAAGCCCGCGGTGCCGATCCCCCGGTAGGCGATCACGAGGCCCGCGGAGGTGCCGATCAGGGCTCCGCCCGATCGATCGCCGGCGACGCAGACGGCGCCGGGCAGGTCCTCGAGCTCGCACTCGCCGCCGGGCTCGGGGAGCGCGAAGGCGCGCACCGACCGGGGTCCCACGCGCTCGAGCGCGACCACCCCGGCGGGACCGCAGGCGGCCAGGTCCAGCAGCGGACCGGTGGCGTAGGACCCCAGCCGCCGGCCTCCGGCGGTGAGCAAGCGGAGCTCGTGCTCGCCCTGGGGATCGTCGTGCACGGCGGAGGCGACCCACAGCCGCCCGTCGCCGCAGGCGACCACGCCGGTCGGCGACGGCACGGCCACCCGCGAGGCGATCAGGTGCTCGGCATCGAGGCCGACCACCGCGCCGCCGTCGCGGTCGCAGACCCACAACGCCACGGGTCCCGGGAGCTCCGGCGGGAAGATCCGCGCCAACAGCGGCCGGCGCGCGGCGGCGCAGACGAAACCGCCGGCCAGCAGGGCGAGCACGAGCACGGTCGAGGCCGAGAAGGGCAGGCGCGGTCGCACGAACTCATGACCGCCGGTGCGCGGGGCGGTTACGAGAATTCCGCCTGAACGGCGACACCCTCGATCGACAGCAGCCGCCGCTTCAGGTCGAGCCCGCCCGAGAACCCACCGAGCCCGCCGCGGGCGAGCAGCCGGTGGCAGGGGATCAGCACCGGCAGCGGGTTGCGCCCGGCGGCCCGGCCGACGGCCCGCGCGGCGCCCCGCCGTCCGAGCGCCGCGGCGAGCTCGCCGTAGGTGCGCGTCCTCCCGTAGGGAATGGCGGCGAGGGCTCGCCAGACCGCGAGCTCGAAGTCCGAGCCGCGGGGATCGAGGGGCAGGTCGAAGTCCCGCAGCCGGCCCTCGCCGTAGGCCGCGAGCTGGGCCCCGGCGTCGGCGAGGAACTGCGGGTCTTCGACCACCGTCGCCCCCGGGGCGTACCGGTCCACCCAGCGCGCGAGCGCTTCCGGGCGGCGCTCGGCTTCGAGCACTACCAGGCAGACGCCCGCCTCCGTCGCGGCGCAGAGCAACGGGCCGAAGCGGGTCTCGATCCCGGCGCGGCGGATGCGCTCGCCCACCTCAGCCTCCCGCCGGCGGGTTCAGGTGGTAGAGCACCCAGTAGACGACCACCCCGGTGACCGAGACGTAGAGCCAGACGGGGAAGGTCCAGCGCGCGAGCCGCCGGTGCCGGACCCAGTCCTCGCGCCGCGCGTGCCACAGCGTGCGCAGCACCATCGGCAGGTTGACCGCGGCGAGGATCGTGTGGCTGAGCAACAGCGCGAGGTAGGCGCCGCGGGCCAAGCCCTCGGCGTTGAACCGCGTGGGCCGACCGCGGGCGACCGCGAGGTGGTAGTACAGGTAGCAGGCCAGGAAGGCGCTGCTGGTGACGAAGGCCGCAATCATGAAGCGGCGGTGCGTCTCCCGCCGCCCGCTGCGAATGGCCGCGTAGCCGCACAGCAGCAAGACCGCGGAGACGCCGTTCAGCGTCGCGTTGATCGCCGGTAGGGGCACGTCAGCGGTCCGGTGAAGATCGCGCGCAGCGAGACGAAGCGGGCTTCGTCGCGGCGTGGAGGGCGCAGTCGAGGCGGCGGAGGCGGACCCGGCGAAGTCGAAGGAGGGCGTGCTTCACGGGGCTGCTAGCGCGCGCGGGCGAAGTGGCGAACGCGCGCGGCCGCGGCCCGGCGCCCGTCCTCGGTGCGACCGTCGTAGTAGCCCCGGACCACGCCCTCGCCGTCGACGACGACGAACTTGGTCGCGTGGGCGACCTGATAGCCGAGCACGACGTCCTCCGTCTGCTCGGGCACGACGGCGAGCTGCACCGACGCCGCCAGGGCGGCCATCTGCGCCGGGTCGCCGGTCAGGAACCACCAGCGCTCGGGATCGGCGTCGTACAGCTCCGCGTAGGCGCGCAGCGTGGCCGCGTCGTCGGTCGCCGGGTCGACGCTGACCGAGACCAGCAGCGCGTCGGTGTCCGCGAGCTCGCCCTGCAGCGCGGCCATGGCCGTGCTCATCGAGGGACAGGGCCCGGCGCAGGTGGTGAACACGAAGTCCAGCACGCAGGCCCGGCCGGCGAGGTCGGCCAGGGTCACCTTGCGCCCGTGGCACTCGCGCAGCTCGAAGTCCGCCAGGTGCGGCCCCGCGTAGGGATGGTCGGCGGGCACGTCGAGCGTCGGCGGCGGGGGCTCCGAGTCCTCCGTGGCGCGGACCTCGTCGGACCGGCCGCAACTCGCACAGGTCGCCAGGAGCAGCGCTCCGGCGAGCGCGAGCCGCCGCTTCGTCACCGCGATCACCGCGCTCACCCCGCGAGCACGATCCGCACGACCGGGTCGGCCAGGATCGTGGCGAAGACCCCCGGGAGGTAGGCGATGGAGACCAGCAACAAGGTGCGGGCACGGCGCTCGTCCTCGCGCACGGCGAAGGCGACGGCGGCCGCGAGGTAGCCCAGGCCGAGCACCAGCGCCCCTACGCCGTACACCGCTCCCGCGTCGCCGAGCAACACCGGGAGCATCGACAGCGGCACCAGGAACAGGCCGTAGACGACCGCCTGCCGGCCGGCCACCCCGGCGCTCCCCGGGAGCGCGGTGAGCATCTTCAGCCCCGCGCGCGCGTAGTCGCCGCGATGGATCCAGGCGATCGACATGAAATGGGGAAACTGCCACGCGAAGAGGATGGCGAACAGGTACCAGGCCCAACCGTGCACCCCGCCGGCGACGGCCGTGTAACCCAACAGCGGCGGCATCGCTCCGGGCAGCGCCCCGACGACGGTGTTCAGCGTGCTGACGCGCTTGAGCGGCGTGTACACCAGCGCGTACGCCAGGATCGTGCCCAGCCCGAGCAGCGCCACCAGCAGGTTGAAGTGCCGGGCCAGGCCGATCGTTCCGATCGCGGCGAGCAGCGTGCCGAAGAAGATCGCGTCGCGCACGCGGATCCGACCGGTGACCAGCGGGCGCCGGCGCGTGCGCTCCATGCGGCCGTCCGTGTCGCGTTCGAGGATCTGGTTGAAGACGCTCGAGCTGGCGGCGACGAAGCCGATCCACAGCGCGGCTTCGAGCGCGCGGCCCAGCCGTCCGGTGGAACCGCCCGCCAGCAAGCCGCCGACGAAGGCCGACAGCACGACCATCGTGGCGATGCGCGGGCGGACCAGGACCAGCCACTCCGCGGCGAGCGAGGTGGAGGCGACCGAGGCTTCGGGGGCGGCGCGACGCGAGCGATTCATCGCGCCCCCTCCAGCGAGGCCACCGCCGCGGCGGGCGCGGGTGCCGCGGCCAGGGCGTGGCGGGCCCACAGGGCGCCGCCGACGGTCTCCAGCAACAGCAGCGCGCCGAACAGGACGTGCAGCGTCGCGAAGACCAGTTCGCCCAGCGACACCTCGGCGTCGAAGCCGCCGCTGAATCCGTAGACCGCGATCGCCGCGGCGAGGCCGAGCACGACCTGCAGGCCGAGGACCCAGCGCAGTCGTCGCGCCGAGCGCTGCAGCGCGCCGACCTCGAACTCGCGGCCGGCGGCGTCCAAGGCGGTCTGCGCGCGCAGCACGCACAGCAGGACGAGGGCCACCAGGAAGAGGTGCAGGCCCAGGGCGGCGCGCGACCCGCTGTGGCGCAGCCAGGCTCCGACCACGATCTGCGCGTAGACCACCGGCACCGCCAGGGCGGTGGCCCGCCGCGCGGCGGCCGCCAGGCCGTCCCGGCCGCTCCGCGCGGCGTCGGCCCCGCGGCGGGTACGGGCCCGCCAGGCGTGCCCGGCGACGATCGCGTTGGCCCCGATCAGGGCGAAGACCGCGTGGGCGAAGGCACCGTGGAGGAAGGCCAGCTCGGGGTCGTTCTCCAGCACGCGGAAGCCGCCCAGTGCACCCTGGGCGCAGATCGCGAGCAGCGTGCCCACGGACAGCCAGCGCGCCCCGCGGCGGCGGTCGCAGGCGAAGGTCGCGATCGCCAGGCCGATGGCGAGCATGCCGACCAGCGAGCCGAACTCCCGGTGGTGGTGCTCGACGAACACGCCCGCGTTGCGCAGGCGCAGCTGCAGAGGGTACAGCCACAGCAGGTAGCCGTCCGGCTCGAGCCACCCGTCCTCGGCCATCCCCGCGCGCAGGGTGGTCACCGTGCCGCCGAACAACACCAGCGGCAAGGAGGCCGCCAGGGTCGCCCGGGCGAAACGCCGGGGCCAGGGGCTGGTCGTCGAGGGTGCCATCGTTCGGACTCGCGGAACCGCGGGCGCGGTCGCCGCAGATGATAGCGATCGAGCGGGCCGAGTTGAGCCCCGCCTGCGGGTTCGCTCGCTTCGTCGGCGTGGACGCCGCGGACGAGCGCCGGGGCGGCCGCGGAGCGCTCGCGGGCGGGCCGGGTCCCCGCCGCGGCCGGGGGGCGCCGGGGGGCGCCGGGGGACATCGGGCCGCGCCGGGCCGCGGCTCGCTGGGGCCCCGCCGAGCGCGGCTCGGCCGCCGCTCGCGCGCCGCGGGCCAAAAGCGAGTCCGCAGCGCTTGCGCGACCGGATCGGTGGCTGAAGATGGCCGGACATGAAGGCCTCGATCCTCACCGACCTGCACCGCGCCGCCGAGGGCGGCGCCGAGCTGACCGCAGGCGACGCGCCGGTGCTCCTGACCTACGGCGAGGTGCCGGACGAGTACGCGGCCGCGACCTCGGGCTGCGTGGTGTTCGACCACACCGCGCGCGGGCTGCTCGAGGTCGGCGGCGCGGACGCGCGGGCCTTCCTGCACCGCCTGTTGGCCAACGAGGTGCGCTCCCTCGAGCCGGGCTCGGGCAACCGCAACCTGTTGCTCTCCAGCAAGGGCAAGGTGCAGTTCGAGTTCGACCTCGCCGTGGAGGAGGGAATGCTGCGTCTCTCGACGCCGCCCGGCCGGGCCCCGCAGCTGCTCGCCGCCCTCGACACCTACCTGTTCGCCGAGCAGGTCGAGCTGCGCGACGCCACCGAGGAGCACGCCCCCCTCGACCTGTGCGGCCCGCGCTGCGCGGCGGTCGCGCGCGCGGTGGTCGGAGCGGTCCCCGAGCGGGACCACGCGACGATCGCCGGCGAGTTTCAGGGGGCACCGGTGCGCGTCACCGCGCTGGTGGTCGCCGGTTCGCCCGGCCTGCGCCTCGACGCCGGGCCGGAGCTCGCACCCGCTCTCTGGCGGGCACTGATCGCCGCCGGCGCCGCGCCGGCCGGCCTGATCGCCTACGACATCCTGCGCGTCGAGGCCTGCGCCGCCGAGCCCGGCGTCGACGTGGACGAGAACGTGTACCCGCAGGAGGCGCGGCTGGAGGACGCGTTCTCGCTGGAGAAGGGGTGCTACATCGGCCAGGAGGTGGTGGCCAAGATCGACACCTACGGCGGGCTGAACAAGCGCCTGGTGGCGCTGCGCGTGGACCACGACGATCCGGTCCCCCGCGGCACGCGCCTGCTGCTCGACGAGGACGGCGAGGAGCGCGACCTCGGGGTGGTCACCTCCTGGGCCTACTCGTTCGCGCTGGACGCGGGCCTGGTGCTCGCCTACGTCAAGCGCCGCCACCAGGAGCCCGGCACGGCGTTCCGTCTCGCGGGCGATCGGGGTCGGGCGACGGTGGTCGCGGCACCGGTGCGCGAGGCGACGGCCCTCGGCGTGCAAGAGGGCTAGCCGTCCGCGGCGCGGGGCCGCCGGGGCGCAGGCTGGGCCGAGCGAGAGTGCGCCGCGCGCTGCCGGGCCGCGGGGCTCTCAGCGCGGGTGGAACTCCGGCGGCGTGCCGGTGTAGGACTTCAGCTCGATGCGCACGTCGAGGTCCACCGGACCCGCGGGAACGGTTCCGGTGATCAACACCGGGACGCCGGTGGACGCCTCGAACCACATCGAGATCGTGCCGTGGATCCCGAACAGTCCGCTGAAGTCCTTCTTGTCGTCGTGGTAGCCGGGGGGTCGTCCGGTGGTGAAGCGCACGAGTGCGGTGTCGAAGGTTCCCGCCTCCACCTCGTGGCGCCGCGTCTCGCCGCGCGAGAGCTTCACCTCCCACGGCGTGAGCTTGTCGATCACGATCATGCGCTCCTCGCGCACCTCGGGCCGCGCGATCATCGCCCGGGCGACCATCGTCGCGCTGAGCATGTCGATGCCCTCCGGTAGGTCCTCCTTCGTCCGCGCCGGACGCCAGTGGCGGTGCTCCGCCCGCCGGCAACTGTCGCAGTGGTAGTCGTCGCCCCACGGCAGGGCCGAGGGCACGAAGTGCGCGGGATCGTCGCAACCGTGGCAATGCGCATCGGCGCGGTAGGAGACGGTGAACACGCCCTCGCGCGTTCCCAGGGTGAGCTCGCGCTTGCGGTTCTCGGTGCCCGTCTGGACCTTGCGGTTGATGAAGTGCGGCCAGTCCTGGGGCAGGATCTGGGTCGAGAGCTCGTCGCGCACCTCGTAGAACGCGTAGTGCCCGACGGCGATCGCCATCACCGAGCCGCGCACCAGCGGCGGGGCGTCGGGCTCCTCCGCGAGCAACTGCGGGAAGGGATCGACGCGCGAGTGGAAGGCGACTTCGCCGACCTTGGGGCTGCCGAGCACGCCGAGGTCGATACTGACGTCGAAGACGAGCATCTCGCGGCGCGGGATCACGATCGGCACGCTGTGCTCACCGCGGGAGACGGTCAGCGGGCCGCCCGCATCGGCGGGCGCGTCGGCGAGCACCGGCGCCGGATCCTCGGCCGGGTCCTGCGGCGCGGGCGAACCGGGCCGGGCCGCCGCCGTCCCGAGGAACGGGAGCAGCAGCGGGCCGAGCAGCACGGCGGTCGTCAGCAACACCGCCGCCTCAGCCGGTCCGCGCGTCGCGCCGGGCGCGGATGCGGCGCTCGGCCTCGCGTACCGCGACGCGCGCCGGAGGGAGGTCTTCCTCCGCAGCCAACCCGAGCACGTCTTCCGCCACACGACCGATCCTATCGCCGATGTCTTCCACGTCCTCACGCACCCCGTCGAGGTGGAACCGGGCGCCGCGGACCAACGCGCCGGAGTTGATCACGAAGTCGGGAACATACAGGATCCCCCGGTCGTGTAAACGGTCCCCGTGCGTGGGGTCGGCGAGCACGTTGTTCGCCCCGCCGGCGACGATCCGGCAGCGCAGACGCTCGAGGCTGAGGTCGTGGAGGATGCCCCCGAGGGCGCAGGGCGCGAAGACGTCGCACGGCGGATCGAACTCGCCGGCGGGGTCGATCATCTCCAGCGGCAGCTCGGCGGCGACCTCGTCGGCGCGGTCCTGGTCGGCCTCCGCCGCGAGCACCCGGGCGCCGAGCTCCAGCAGCACCCGTGCCACCCGCGAGCCGACCTCCCCCAGCCCCTGCACCACCACCACCCGCCGCGGCCAGTCCTCCTCGCCGTCGAGCTGGCGCAGCGCGGCGGCCATGCCGGCGAGGACGCCGGCGCAGGTCGCCTCGGCGAGTTGACCCGGGCCCTGGGGTCCGGGGTGCGTGACGAAGCGGGTGCGCTCGGCGACGAGCGCGAGTTGTTCGGCCCCGGTGCCGACGTCCGGCCCGGTGTAGAAGCGCCCCGCCAAGCGCTCGACGAATCCGCCGAGGAACCGGTAGGCCGCTTCGACGTCGAGGTCGCCCCGGTCGAGGATCACCAGCTTCGCCCCGCCGGCGGGCAGGTCGACGAGCGCGCACTTGTGCGTCATCGCGCGGGCCAGGCGCAGGCAGTCGCGCAGGGCGTGCTCCTCGTCGAGGTAGACCCAGCGGCGGATCCCGCCGAACGCCGGCCCGAGGCTGGTGTCGTGGATCGCCAGGAAGGCCCGCAGGTCGGACTCGCGGTCGTGCACGGCGACGACCTCCTCGAAGCCGTCGCGGGCCAGGGAGTCCAGCAGGTGTATGCTCACCCCCCCAACCTAGCCCACCGGGCCCGGGTCGCGCTGTGGGGATTCCGGGGAAGATCCCGGCCTCCCCGGCGTCCGACGCCCCGCTCGCACCGCCCCCGCGCCGACCCGCGCCGACCCGCGCTCGGCGCGGCGGTTCCCCCGCCGGAGTCCTCCATCGTGTCCATGAGCACCCGCTTCCTCGCCGCCTTCCCGCTGTTGCTCGCGTGCGCCGCGTGCGCCTCCGGATCCAAGAAGAGCGACGCGGGGCCGATCGAGGTGCAGGACCTGGAGCCCTCGCCGATCGCGGTCGAGGAACAACCCGTCGGCAAATTCCTCGCGGACCTCGACACGACGATGCAGCGCTGGACGTTCCTGGCGACGACGGCGAAGACCAACGAGGACCGACGCGTGGCGCGGGAGCTGGAGAGCGTGCTCGTGTACCGCGCGGGACTGCGCTTCGACGACCTGGTGGAAGCGCTGGAATCGGGTCCGCCGACCAACCGCATTCGCGCCGCGTCGGTGCTCGGGTTCAGCCACCGCGAGGAGGCGCTCGCACCGCTGCTCTCCGCGCTCTCCGATCCCTACGGCGAGGTCGTGCACAACGCCCTGCTCGGTCTGGCCCTG
>Ga0102952_1000332_pt1 | contig 19160 bp, 18 predicted proteins | sample SalPon2A_C_D1_MG_FD_78506 | JGI IMG/M metagenome (GOLD analysis project Ga0102952, IMG submission 78506) | Soil microbial communities from South San Francisco under conditions of wetland restoration - Salt Pond MetaG R2A_C_D1_MG | ecosystem: Environmental > Terrestrial > Soil > Wetlands | place... | reverse complement strand
TTCTTCCAGCTCAACCTGCATTTTCTCGGAGTCGGTAACGAAGTAAGGGCTGAGATAGCCTCTGTCGAACTGCATACCTTCAACAACATCGAGTTCTGTTTCAAGACTTCTGCCTTCTTCAACGGTTATAACACCGTCTTTACCTACTTTTTCCATTGCCTCGGCAATTATATTACCGATTGCAGGATCGCCATTTGCAGAAACGGTTGCAACCTGCGCGATTTCTGTCCTGTCCTTGATCTGTTTGCTGAGTTTCCTGATGCTGTCTGTAACAACTTCAACAGCCTTGTCCACTCCCCTTTTAAGTTTCATCGGGTCGTGACCCGCAGCAACCAGCTTTATACCTTCTTTATATATAGCTTCTGCAAGTACGGTTGCAGTTGTCGTGCCGTCACCAGCTACATCACTTGTTCTGGATGCTACCTCTTTAACCATCTGTGCACCCATGTTCTCGAACCTGTTCTCAAGCTCTATCTCTTTAGCCACCGTTACACCGTCTTTTGTAACAACCGGTGCACCAAATGATTTCTCAATAAGTACGTTTCTTCCTCTAGGGCCTAATGTGGCCTTTACAGCACTCGCCAGTTTCCTGACGCCAGTTACTATCAACTGCTGTGCTTCTCTTTCGAATTTTATTTCCTTCGCAGGCATATAATTTTACCTCCTTCTATTATCTTAAGATTTATTATTCAACAACTGCCAGTATCTCATCTTCGCTAAGGATCAGATGATCATGGTTATCAATACTGATATCGGTACCGCCAAATTTGCTGAAAAGGACCTTGTCACCTTTCTTGACATCGAGTTTCCTCGTTGAACCGTCTTCCAGGATCCGACCGTTTCCTACTGCAACAACCTGACCTTGCTGGGGTGTTTCCTTTGCGGTGTCAGGGATAATAATACCGCCTTTGGTGGTCTCTTGAGTATCCAGTATTTTAATCAGGACCTTGTTGTGAAGTGGCCTTACCTTCATAGTACTTTCCTCCTTGTTTGGAAAATTAATTATATAATGATTACAATTAGTTACAAAACTAAGTTAGCACTCTTCATGTCTAAGTGCCAAATTGCTTAAAAAGATAATCACCAAAATACCTTTGTCAAGGGGGGTGATAATAAATAATCCGGGTTGACTTGTTTTATTGTGAACCGGAGCCTGAAGAAATTACAGTGATACAAGGTCTTTCAACTGATATGAGGTTCTCAAATTGAATACTATATACTGTATTTATAAGTAAAAATTTTGTATCATAGCCGGGGATATCGTATTATGAGTGAGATCAGATTTAACCCCATAGACAATAAATATGTTATTATTTCGCAGGAAAGATCGCGACGACCTTCTGATTATTTTTCAGAAAAAAAACATGACCGCGGCACGTCACCGGATTCATGTCCATTCTGCGAAGGGAATGAAGGGCTTACTCCACCTGAAGTCTTTTCTCTCAGGGATAATGACAGTGTGCCTGATCAAAGAGGCTGGAAGGTGAGGGTAGTCCCGAACAAATACGGAGTACTTGAAAAAAGTAAAAAATACGTTCCTTTAAACGAAGGACTGATCAGCCGAACAGAAGGATCAGGTTTTCATGAGGTAGTTGTAGAATCGACGGACCATTCCCGTTCACTTGGGGAATTAACGGCTGAGCAGATATACTGTGTTTTCATCACATATCAGAAGCGACTGGAAAATTTTTCGTGTCTTCTGGACGAAGGATACGTATCTGTTTTTAAAAATCATAAATACGAAGCAGGTGCATCTTTATCACATCCGCACTCCCAGATAATAGCAACGCCTTTCATACCATCTGTAGTCATGAAAAGGCTGGAGAATTTAAAAAATTATTATATTAGTAGGAACAGCTGCATGGTATGTGATATTATAGAGACCGAAATAAAAGAGAAATCGAGAATAGTATATCAAAATGAGGGATTTATCCTGCTCGCACCTTACTGGTCTGCCATGCCTTTTGAAGTTACCGTTATACCTCGTTATCACAGCTCTGATTTCCTTGAAATTAAAAGAACTGACTTGATTGGAATGGCAGAAATTTTAAAGTCATACCTTATGTCGATTTTAAGCCTGATAGGTGATATTCCATATAATATAATGCTATCGCTGATGCCAGTTTCCAATCGAAAATTAAAAGAACATTACAAGCTCCGGAATTCATTTCACTGGCAATTGACGGTCTTTCCGAGAGTTAACAGGATAGCCGGTTTCGAATTACAGACCGGTACGTACATAAATACTACTGCACCTGAAGATGCGGCGGATGTTCTAAAATATGAAATTAAAAGTATAATTAATAAGTAATTCGAATTTTTATATAATTAACATAGTTCTTGACATATAAAGCTATTAACTTTATTTTGTATGAATAATTTAACATATTCACTTAAATAACGGCCAAGCTCCTCAATATGATAATTTCGATCGTAAAAAAATATATATGGATACTAAATGTATTTATATTGATTCTTATTGCCTATGTACTGGCTTCGGTTATTAATGACGGTATTAAAGACAGGATTTACTCGGCAAACGATATCATTGCAAAAACGGACAAGCAGAATGTATCGGAGAAATACAAGAATCTAAATACCAAAACGCCGCCCAGAAGTTACTATGACATAATTCTCAAGAACAGCATGCTCGGAGCTGAAGGAGAGAGCGAAGCCGAAGGAGAGGCCGCAGTTCAGGGCGAAGCTCCGAAAACATCCCTGAATGTTCAGCTACTCGGAACGTTCCTGAACACGACCGGTAATTCAATTGCGGTATTAAAAAACATGGATAACGGTAAAGTTGACGGATATGTTGACGGTGATATTCTGGATATTATAGAAAATGAGAAGGTTAAACTTGTATCTGTAGAGAACTGCAAGGCTACTATAAACAGGGGGGCTGGCGGAACAGAAACAATTGAATGCAAAAGAAATATTAATCTTCCTGAAGTCGGCAACAATAGCGAAACTGCCTCAAGGAGAAAATACAATAAAAAGGATCAGGAGGAAGATAATGCAGACGGGGTCAGGCTGGTTGATGATAACAAGTGGATGATAGACAAAAAAATGCTGGATGAGCTCCTGGCGGATCCGACATCACTTATAAATCAGGCCAGGGTTGTTCCGCAAAAAGACGGGATGAGGTTCTTTGGTATCAGACCCAGCAGTATCTTTTACAAAATCGGATTACGAAACGGAGATACAATACACCGTATTAATGATGTTGAACTGAGTGATGTTGAAAATGCGCTGAGCCTTTTCGGGGAGTTGAAGAACGAGTCTCGTTTCAATATCGATTTCACGAGAAGGGGAAAGAAATATACTTATGAATATACTGTTAATTGATTATATTAGTATTTAATTGAATCCTTGATAATAAAATTTATAAAAGGGCCTGTTATGACAATTAAAAAAACAACTAGCTTTCTGGTATTAATAGCTGCTTTTTTTATTATGACCTTCAATCCCGGAATTGCAGAATCCCAATCAGCAACCCGTTCGAAAGATAAGAGCAACTTTCACAGTGGTAATCAGGAAGAGGTTCCGGCTATGGAGTACACAGTCTCTCAAGGTGATTCGCTATGGACAATAGCAAAAGAGACTGGTGTAAGTGTTGATGATATAAAGGCTGAAAATAAATTACAGGATAACGATATCAGGCCCGGACAGATCCTCGAAATACCGGTGAGCGTTAATAACCCGCGAGTTGCCCAGATGGACGAAGAGCAGGGGGTCGGTGAAAATCCGGAAGACATGGCGACAGATGACCAGGATGTAATTTATGATGACACTCAGATACCGAGCGATACTTCAAAAGAATCGGATGAAAATGTCAATGAAGAACAGGAAAATATTTCCAATGAAGAAAACCTTCCTGACGAATCTGTTACTTCAAGCCCCGAACCCTCAAAACAGCCGGACGTGAATACCGAGACAGAAACTATTCAACCTGCTCCGTCACCTGCGAAGACAAATATAGAAAAGATTCAGCAGGGTAATAAAAAACCACCCAGCGAGGACATAATAAATCTGCAGTCTGAAATGGGACTTAAGGATCTTATCCAGACTATGAGCGAGATCACTAATCAGGCTTTCGTACTGGATGATTCTGTAAGAGATCAAAAGGTGACGATAGTTGCCCCCCAGGGTGGGTTCAAAAAACAGAATGCGCTCAGAATTTTTGAAACTATCCTGGATCTCAACGGTTTTGCTATAGTCGGGAAAGACGGGGTCAGCAAGGTCGTAAAGAAAACGGATATAAAATCCGAAAGTATCCCTACAAATTTCGGTTCTACAAAAAAGATCACATCGGGTGGTTACATAACGCAGATAATATCTCTTGAAAATATAAAAGCGGAAGAAGTTGCAAACGCTATCCAGCCGCTTGTATCCAGGGAAGGTGATGTAGTTGTTTATCCTGCTTCGAACAAGCTGATAATTATAGACAGCGCGGACAACGTAAACAGAATAATGGACATAATCTCGGATCTGGATGTAGAAAAGAAGATAGAATTCATAAAGATAGAACATGCAGCAGCCTCGGAAGTAGCCGAAAAACTACTTGAAATATTCAGTGAGAACAGCTCTGCAAGCGGAAGCGTTACTTCAAGGACAAGAAGAACTACCAGGGCGCGAACTACCAGGGCGCGAACCACTACTAGCAACCAGCAGCAGGACCAGGGAGAAGGAGTAACCGGCCAGTCCGACATACTCGGTTTCAAGGTTATAACAAATGAAAGAACGAATTCACTTATAGTGATCGCATATCCTCAGGATTTGGCAAAGATAAAAAGGATTATAAACATACTCGATGTTGAAACTGACCAGGCGGAACACGGTATTTATGTAATAAGCATAAACAGTGCTGATGCGGAACATATTGTGTCTGTTCTTTCAGGACTGATCGGAGGCAGTGGTGCAACTAGTACGTCAGGTAGTAGTTCATCGACCGGTGGTCGTCGTATAAACAGTGGTGGAGGGCTTTCAAATTCGGGGCTTTCCAATTCCGCCAGATCAGGGCTTTCTTCAAATAGTTTGAGTTCCTACGGAGGTAGTAGTCTCGGAGGGGGTGGATTGGCAGGAACTTCAGCCGGCGGCGGTTTATCGTCCTTTGGTGGTTCGTTTGTTGACAACATAGCTTCAAGTGGAGGAGGACTTTCAACTGTGGTTGCTGAAACAGAAGGGCTGAGGATCACTGCTGATCCTGCGACAAATTCTGTAATTGTTGTGGGTTCCAGAAAAGATTACGAAATTATTAAAGATGTTATTAAAAAACTTGATGTAAGAAGAAAACAGGTTTATGTAGAAGCCGCTATCCTGGAAGTTAACCTTGAGGACCTGAAATCATTTGGTTCAAATTTCAGTTTCGGGTTCACCGTGAACGGTGATACGCTTGGTTTCGGAGGACAGCAGTTGCCCGGCGTTCCCAGCCTTCTAGGGGTCGCAGCTGATTCACAATCATCCGTAAATGTAGTTAACTCACTTTCCGGGCTTTTCCTGGGAGTTGTAGGTGAACAGGTGGATCCTGACGGGTCAGGACCCATACCGCCTATTCCTTCATTTTCGGCTATATTCCAGGCACTAACATCAGTTACAGATGTAAATGTACTTTCCACACCTAGTATTCTGACAACGGATAATGAACAGGCTCAGATAGTTGTAGCGGATGTTATTCCGTTCCCTACGGGAAGCACAGTCGGTACTTCCGGGGTTACAGTGCAGACAATAGAACGTTTGCCGGTAGGAATAAGGCTTACCATAGTTCCACAGATCGGCGAAGGTGATTTCCTGAATCTTCAGCTGGCTACGGAAGTTTCATCAACAAGGGACGCACCGGCAGGGCTTAATACTGCAGAATTTGGTATTGCAACAACTACAAGAAGTGCTGATTCGACAGTTGTTGTCAAAAACGGACAGACTATAGTGATAGGCGGTCTAGTACAGAACAGGGAAAGCACTCTTGAGAATAAAACTCCACTTCTGGGGGATATTCCTCTGGTAGGCAATTTATTTAAATTCAAACAGAAGCAGAGCCAGAAGCTGAACCTTATTATTCTTCTAACTCCCAGGATAGTTGAGAACGAATCCGACATGCAGGAGATACTACAGGAACAACAGAAGAGGAAAATGTTGCTTAGGGAAAAAGGTTACGATACTCTTCCACGACAAGAGCAATAATAATATATGAAGACCATTGAAGAGCTTGTAAGTAAAAATAATCCTGAAATAGTCGAAAAGTTTGACGAACTCAAACTCAAAAGTGAGGAGAGTTCGGAAGAGATACTTATAAAATCAAAACTGATCAATGAGGATAAGCTTCTTGATATACTTTCGGAGTTCTACGATGTTCCCAAGATTGAGAAGTTGTCTGATGGTGATATCGATTACGATCTTGTAAGAGAGCTTCCTATAAGCTTCAGTAAAAAATTCAGAGTTCTGCCTTTCAAGAAGGAAGACGGGACATTGAAAATTGCTTTCGCGCCCCCGATGGACCTTTATGCGCTGGATGAGCTCAAGTCACTTTTCGGCTGTTCACTCAAAACTTTTATCACTCGGAATGACATTGTTATTGACACGATAAACAGGGTCTATGAGAAGGGAAAGGAGATGGCCGATACCATAGATGAATCGGCCGGCATTACCGAAAGTGAAATACAGCCGGAAACCAAAGACCTTATCGACGCTGAAGATGAAGCCCCGATAATAAGGTTTGTTAATTCTCTTTTGTTTCAGGCTGTGAAGGAAAAGGCTAGTGATATTCACATTGAATGTTTTGAAAGTGAAGTTTCTGTCAGATTCAGGAAAGACGGCATGCTTCATAATGTTACATCCGTACCAAAAAAACTTCAGTCGTCGATTATATCAAGGGTCAAGATTATGGCTGAGCTGGATATTGCCGAAAGAAGAAAACCGCAGGATGGTCGTATAAGGGTAAAGGTAGCCGGAAGGGATGTGGATGTAAGGATCTCGACGGTACCTACTGCCTGGGGTGAAAGCGTTGTTATGAGGCTGCTAGACCGTTCAAGCGTAATTCTAAGCCTTGAAGAGCTCGGTATAGCCGGTCGGAAACTCAGGACATTTGATTACCTCATAAAAAGACCGCATGGTATAATCTTGGTCACTGGTCCTACAGGCAGCGGTAAAACAACCAGTCTTTACGCCGCACTTGAGAGGATCAACTCCCCTGAAAAGAAAATAATCACAATCGAAGATCCCGTAGAATATCAGATACAGGGAATTAACCAGATACAGGTGAACTCAAAAGTAAACCTGACTTTTGCAAACGGGCTCAGATCTGTTCTGCGTCAGGATCCGGATGTTATACTTGTTGGAGAAATAAGGGACCGTGAAACTGCTGATATTTCAATTCATGCATCACTTACTGGACACCTTGTTTTCTCAACATTACATACCAACGATTCGTCAAGCGCCATTACAAGACTACTTGATATGGACATAGAACCCTTTCTGGTGGCTTCATCTCTAATGGCGGTGATTGCCCAGAGACTGGTCAGACTTGTGTGCACCAACTGCAAGGAACCTTACGAGCCAACTGACGAAGAACTGTATCGTATAGGTATAAAGAGGGATTTGCTAAGTGATGGTGTTATTTACCGGGCCAGGGGTTGTGAAAAGTGTATACAAACCGGGTACAGCGGCAGAATGGCAATTTTCGAGATTTTACTTATTGACGACGAGATCAGGACTCTTACATTGAGCAGTTCTGATTCTTCAACCATAAAGAGGAAAGCACTTCAGAACGGTCTGACAACTCTGAAAATGGATGGAGTTGAAAAGGTTATAAACGGTCTTACTACAATAGACGAAGTACTCAGGGTGACGGAAGAGGAAGCACCCAATACAATCCTGAACTGATACAATCATGCCGGTATTTAAATACAAGGCCATTAATAAAAATGGCTCTACTGTACAGGGAATTATTGATGCTGAAACTGCAAGATCAGCTACAGAAAAGCTGAAAAGGGAAGGAATTTATCTATCCTCTATCTCCGAAACCACAAAAGGCAAACCAAGACGCTATTTCTCTTTAAGCGGTGTCAGCAATGCTGAGCTCGCAGTCACTACCAGGCAGTTCTCTGCACTTATATCTGCGGGACTCCCGCTAGAGGCATCAATAAGCGCCCTATCCGAACAGTCAGAGGATCCCAGGTTAAAGGAAGCTTTGAGCCAGGTGAAAGAGCGGGTGAGTGAAGGGAGCTCCCTTGCGAATGCACTTCAGGATCACAAGAGAATTTTTTCAGATCTTTACATAAATATAGTTAAAGCCGGTGAAGCCAGCGGCTCTCTGGATGTAGTTTTTCTCAGACTTGCTGATTTCCTTGAAAAACAGGCTGAGCTTGTATCAAAAGTGCGGAGCGCTCTTATATATCCGATATTCATGTTTTTCGTGGGCTCCGGCGTACTTTTCTTTATGATGACATATGTGATCCCCAAGATAGCAAGGATCTTTGAGGAAAGTGACAAGTCACTTCCGCTTATCACCACGATACTTATCGGTATGAGCTCTTTTATAAGCAGGCATATGTTCCTGATATTAATCCTGGTAGCAGGCGGGATCTTCGGGTTAATAAGATATCTTCAGACTGAAAAAGGTAAAAAATTCAGGGACAGGCTAGTATTAAAACTTCCGATATTCGGCAAGCTTGCATCCATGGTAGCAATTTCAAGGTTTACCAGAACCCTCGGAACTCTCATTGGGAGCGGAATTCCCTTGCTTGAAGCGCTTGAGATCGGACAGGCGGTTATGGGCAATTCCGTATTCTCGGAAGCACTCGAGGATGTAAGAGTTAACGTAAGGGAAGGTTCAAGCCTTGCTGTACCACTGAGGAACAGCGGGGTCTTTCCTCCGCTTGTAACCAGAATGATAGCTGTAGGTGAGAGAACCGGTGAAATGGAAAGTATGCTGAACAAAATCGCTGATATTTACGATATGCAGGTAGATACAACACTTGCCACACTAACATCTTTACTTGAGCCCGTCATGATCCTTTTTATAGGTGCGATCATGGGCTTTATAGTGTTTGCAATTCTATTACCAATATTTGATCTGTCATCAGCAATAGGCTAACAAGGAGGTATTAATTATGAGATCAGAAAGTGGTTTTACCCTTATTGAGATTGTTGTAGTTCTCGTGATAATAGCGGGACTGGTAGCTATAGTTGCTCCGAATTTGATGAAGAGACTTTCGGATTCGAATTTGAAGATAACAAGGGCAAAGATCTCTAACGTCGAGACAGCATTAAAGCTGTTCAAGGTAGACAACGGATTCTACCCGGAAACCCAGCAGGGTCTTCAGGCACTTATCGAATATCCGAACACCGGAAGGGAGCCGAAAAACTGGAAAGGTCCCTATTTAGAAAAAAACGTAATTCCCAAGGATGCCTGGAATAATGAATTTATATATATAGGACCCGATCAGACTGGTGACGGGATGTATACAGTTATTTCGTCCGGTGAAGACGGTGTAGCGAATAATGATGACGATCTCTCGAGCAGAGATATTGAACAATGAGGTCCGAAAGGGCATTTACATTAATAGAAATTCTTGTGGTCATGTTTTTGATCGGTGCTTTCCTGGCAATTGCTGTTCCCAGGTTCAAGGATATAACCGATGTCAATATAAAAAGCGCTTCAAGACAGCTGAGCGGAACGATTAAATATCTGTATAACGAGGCTATCTTTAAAAAAAATGTTTACAGACTTGTTTTTGATCTTGACAATCAGGAATACTGGGTAGAGTATCTTGACGGAAATCAGTTTACTGCCGCACTCGACCCGATATTAAAGAAAAAGAAACTACCCAGCGGAATTTCTTTCAGCGATATATATACCGAAAGAACCACTGAAAAAGTGGATAAGGGCAATGAGGTGTTCCTGGTTTTTCTTCCAACCGGATTTGTTGACTTTGCTGTGATACATCTCGAGACCACATCACAGAATTACTACACGATTGTTACAAAACCATATACAGGTGGTACAAGAGTATTTGACAGCTATGTTGATCTAGAGAAGATAAATGAAGAAATTCTTCGATGACAACAACGGGTTCACCCTCCTTGAAGTAGTAATCGCAGTAGCAATTATGGGGACTGCACTGGTAGTGCTCATAGGCTCTGTAAACAGAAATCTGGATATATCCATTAAATCCAGGAATATGCAGATTGCATCAACACTTGCTGAAAGGCTTATAACCAGGGTTGAGCTGGAACGGCTGCCGGAAATCAGGGAAGACAGCGGAACATTTGACCAGTATCCTGAATTCAACTGGTTTCTTAGTGTTGCCCCGTACAATATAGCTTCCATCGGAACTCAGATCAGGATAGTTAGGGTTGTTATAACCTGGGATCAGGGAAATGAGAGTATCGAAATATTTTCAGCAGTCTCGAACAAATAACAGGGGATTTACCCTTATTGAAATTCTTATAGCGATCTTTATCTCGGCACTCATTCTTACGGTACTGTATACATCGTTTTTCCAGATAATTAACGCAAGGGACAAAGTTCAGTACGAAATGGAGATGCTTCAGGAGTCGCGTGTGATATTCAGCAGACTAAGAAATGACCTCTCAAACGCATATCCAAGAGGAAGTGTGAGTGCTGTAAGTCAGAATAACAAGAACGTGTATTTCAAGGGGACTGTTGTAAAGGATAACAGTCAGCTTTATTTTACATCACTTGCAAAGGACCCTGCTCCTGATACCAATGAATCCGATCAGGTTGAGATCGTATATTACCTCGTACCCATACGTGATAGTGATCTTTATGCACTTGTAAGGTCTGAGAACCCCTGGTTCGGGAACCAGGACGGCGGGGTTGCCTATCCGATTTCCGAGCGGGTTGTAAGTTTCAAGGTAAATTTCATCACAGATGAATATCTAAATGCGCAGAACCCCGAGCCGATCAGGGAATGGGATTCCTCCTTGCTCGGTCGTTACCCGAGGGCTGCAGAAGTAGTAGTTACACTGAGGGGTGAAAATGGTGAAGATACCACATTTACATCCATGATCTATATTCCTGTGAGTAACTAATCATATGCAAACACAAAGACGTAATAACAGTTCTGAAAATGGAATAGTACTGATACTTGTTATCATTGTTCTTACTATTATATCTACTATTGTAGTTGATTTTGTATTTTCAACGCAGATAGATTACGAGATATCAGCAAATACAATAAAGGAGTTAAAGGCAGATTATATCGCCAAATCAGGAGTAAATGTTTTAAGCGGTACATTCAAGACAAGAGACCTGGAGCAACTCGCCAAGTTCGGCAGTGCGGTTGCCGGGATCGAGGTGGAGAACAAAGATAAGTGGTCATTAAAGGTGCCTACATTCCCGGTTGGTGAAGGTTTTGTAACAATGGTTATTGAAGATGAAAGATCCAAGATCAACCTGAATGGACTTGTGAATTCGGCCACTAACAGGATTGATTTTCAGGTTCTTACCGCACTTACGGAGCTGTTTAGATACCAGGGAGTGGAAAATGATAAAGTGCAGCTGTTTCTTGCGAGTCTTATCAACTGGCTCGACAGACCACTCGAGGGTTCGCAGAACGATCAGGACTCAAGGGGTGCCGGTAACGATTATTACCAGAGCCTGGACAATCCCTATACGATCAAGGACGGCCCGCTCGACAGTGTAGCCGAGATAAAAATGATCAAAGGTATGGATGAGGACTTTTATAATGCTGTTAAGGATTATGTAACTGTTTATCCGTCCAACAAACAGGTTAATTTCAGTACAGCATCAAAACCTGTAATGATAGCTGTATTAAAGGCTGCCGAAGTCTCTGCAATACAACAGGCAAACGATTCTTCACAAAAACTTGATGATGATCTCGCCGGCCGTATAGCTGATGCTATCATAGACGAGAGACAGAAAGACCCCGTAGTAACAAGGCGCGAGGTAAGGGATACGATCCTGGATATAGATTCTTCAATAGGTTTAAGTTCCGGTCTCAGCGGTCTTGTTCTTAACTCCGGGACGAGTGAAATATTCAGCATTAACTCAACCGGGATAATTGGTGAGGAGAATCCCGTAATAAGCAATGTTGCAGCAGTTGTTAATAAAAAAAGGGTGGGAAGATCGTCAGAAATAGATATAATATCGTGGAAACAACGTTAGCCGAGGTGGCGGAATAGGCAGACGCGCAGGATTCAGGATCCTGTGGTAGAAATACCGTGGGGGTTCGACTCCCCCTCTCGGCATATTTTTACTTCCTTATTTTTTAGACACATACCGAAATTATTTTGTTATTATTAACAACTCCGGCTGCCCTATTCTCAGGGGATATGTCCGTATGGAGATTTTATCCATGTATTGGAACTATTCATGCGATATGACGTAATCCGGAATTGTGAGTGTTTTTTTATCAAAGCAGACTAATAATAATGTCTAAAACAGTTATTATAGTTTCAATGCTTTATAATGGCGTATAACTAACTTTAATATCACTATATTCTGGATTTTATGACCTCTACTAAAAATTACCTTTTAAAAATAGATACCTTTTATACCCTTTTATACCCTGATTTCATTGACAAAGTAATTATCAATTGGTAATTTTTACCAATTGAATATGTATATTATGGATATTTAAAATCTAGATTAGGTATAATTATATTATGCAAGTAAGCAAAACACTTGATTACGCTGTCAGATCACTTATATACATGGGTGGAAGACCTATTGACAGATTCAGTATGAAAGAAATTTCTGAATCACAGCATATACCTCAAAACTATCTCGCAAAAATAATGAGAAGGCTTGTCGAGAAAGGGTTGATAAGGTCAATGGTCGGACCCGATGGCGGTTATTATCTCAGAAAAGAGCCCAAAGAAATAAACCTCAGGGACGTGTATGAGGCTATTGAAGGTGAATTCAGGATAATTGACTGCATGGAACACGAAAGTGTGTGTGCTCTTTATGATAACTGTTCGCAGTTACCAGTATGGGATAAATTAAAGGTCTCTATGGTAAGGCTAATGGAAAGCACGACACTTGAAGATATGGTAGAGAACTGAGCTGACAGTAAAGTTGAAAAAGTAAAATTATATAAAAAGAGGGAGATATTTAATGAGTGTTGATCTGGAAAAATTATCAAAAGAAGATTATAAGTACGGCTTTACAACCAATGTAGAGCAGGAACTTGCTCCTAAAGGACTGAACGAAGAAACTATAAAACTTATATCGAAGAAAAAGAACGAGCCTGAGTGGCTGCTAGAATGGCGTTTAAAAGCATACAGACAATGGCTGACCATGAAAGAACCGAAATGGGCTCATCTGAAATTTCCCAAAATAGATTACAATGAAATAAGTTATTACGCTGAACCGAAAAAGAACCCTCGGCCAAAAAGTCTGGATGAAATTGATCCGGAGATAAAATCAACCTACGATAAGCTGGGTATACCTCTTGAAGAGCAGAAAAAACTTGCCGGTGTTGCAGTTGATGCTGTTTTTGACAGTGTATCACTTTTCACAACATTTAAAGAGAAACTTGCCGAAGAGGGAATTATATTCTGCTCAATATCAGAAGCGGTTGAGAATCACCCCGAACTAGTTAAGAAATATCTGGGTTCTGTTGTTCCATATCATGATAATTTCTTTGCAACACTTAACTCCGCGGTATTCACTGACGGTTCGTTTGTATACATACCGAAAGGTGTACGCTGTCCCATGGAACTTTCCACGTATTTCAGAATTAACGCGGAAAATACAGGGCAGTTCGAGAGAACACTTATTATAGCAGAAGAGGGTAGTTATGTCAGCTATCTTGAAGGTTGTACCGCACCCAAAAGAGACCAGAACCAGCTTCATGCCGCTGTAGTTGAACTTATAGCTCATGATGATGCAACAATAAAATACTCCACTATTCAAAACTGGTATCCTGGTGACCAGGAAGGTAAAGGCGGTATATATAATTTTGTAACGAAAAGAGGCAGATGCGCCGGGAAGAATTCAAGGATATCCTGGACTCAGGTGGAAACAGGCTCTGCCATAACCTGGAAATATCCAAGCTGCATACTGGAGGGAGACAACTCAGTCGGGGAATTCTACTCAGTAGCACTTACTAACAGATACCAACAGGCGGATACCGGAACAAAAATGCTACATATAGGAAATAATACGAAAAGTACGATTATATCAAAGGGAATTTCAGCCGGTCACGGACAGAATGCCTATAGAGGACTGGTTGAAATAGGTAAAAATGCATACAATGCCCGCAATTACACTCAATGTGATTCGATGCTGATAGGGGATAAATGTGGTGCACATACTTTTCCTTACATCGAGGTAAAAAATTCCACAGCTCATATGGAACACGAGGCATCCACGTCGAAGATAGGAGAGGATCAGATCTTCTACTGTCAGCAAAGGGGATTGTCTGAAGAAAATGCAGTATCACTCATAGTGAACGGATTCTGCAAGGAAGTTTTCAGGGAATTGCCGTTCGAGTTCGCGGTAGAAGCGGAGAAACTGCTGAGTGTCAGCCTCGAGGGAAGTGTCGGATAAACGACACATTCAATACAAATCAAAAGTAAAATTAAATGGAGAGAATAATGCTCGAAATAAGGAACCTGCATGTAAAAATTGAAGACAAGGAAATATTAAAGGGATTAAACCTTACTATAAATGAGGGAGAGATTCACTCGATCATGGGACCTAACGGTTCCGGGAAAAGCACACTTGCCCAGGTTCTTGCCGGGAGAGACACCTATGAAGTAACAGAAGGAGAAGTGGTCTTTAAAGGGAAGGATCTTCTTGATATGGCACCTGAAGACCGTGCCTGTGAAGGTGTGTTCATGGCATTCCAGTATCCGGTTGAAATACCCGGTGTTGCCAACAACTATCTGCTCAGAGAAGCTCTGAACGCTAAAAGAGAATACAATGGACTTGAACCCCTAAAGCACATAGATTTCACCAAGCTTGCAAAAGAGAAAATGAAGAATCTTGATATGGACGAATCGATGCTGAGACGGGCTGTAAACCAAGGATTCTCAGGTGGGGAGAAGAAAAGGAATGAGATTTTTCAGATGCAGATCCTGGATCCTTCACTGGCAATTCTAGATGAAACGGACTCGGGTCTTGATATAGACGCATTAAAGGTTGTTGCAAAGGGCGTAATTGACATGAAAAGCCCGGAAAGATCCTTTCTGATCATAACGCACTACCAGAGACTTCTTAACTATATCGTCCCTGACTTTGTACATGTGCTGGTCGACGGAAAAATAGCAAAATCAGGTGGTAAGGAACTGGCACTAGAGCTGGAAGAAAAAGGATATGGCTGGGTAGAAGAAGCTGTGAATGCCTAAAGGAGTTATTAAATATGGATATTGAATTTACTGATAAAATAGAAAGCTACACTGAAGGTTTCAAACAGTTAAAAGAAAATAAATTCAGAGATAATCCTGAATGGCTCAGACAACTCAGAGAATGTGCATCCAGAGAATTTTCAACACTTGGATTCCCAACACTAAGAGATGAAGACTGGAGATTTACGAACCTCGCCCCTATAGCCAGGAACAAATTCCATATCGTTGATGCGGGTGAAGAAAAACTTGACAGGAAAAAGATCGACGAATTGTCGATCCCGAATATTGAAGCGGTTAAGCTTGTATTCATTAACGGTCATTACTCTGCTGAATTCTCGGATAATGAGAAACTTCCTGACGAAGTGATAGTATCAAGCCTGCGGGATGCATTAAAACAGAATGAAAATACCGTAAGTGAATATCTGGGCAAGTTCGCTCTATATGAAAAACAGTCTTTTATCGCGCTTAATACAACCCTTTTCGAAGACGGTCTGTTCATTTACGTTCCCAAATCAGTTCTTGTAGATAAACCAATCTATGCATTGTTTATTTCGACGGAAGAAGATGTTCAATCAATTGTAAATCAGAGGAACCTTGTTATTGCCGCCGACAACAGTGAGCTCAAGGTCATAGAGCATTATGTATCCACATCTCATAATGTTCATTTTTCCAATGTTGTTACCGAGGCTTATGCCGGAGAGAACTGTAATCTGGAACATTACATGCTTGAATTTGAAAGCCGGAAAGCATTTAATATCTCTACCTTGAGAGTGGAACAGAAACGAAACAGTAACATTAAATCACACTCTGTTTTACTCGGCGGTTCACTTGTTAGAAATAACGTACACCCGGTACTTGGCGGAGAAGGAAGCCATTCACTTATTAACGGTCTTTATATGTCTACCGACAGACAGCATATGGACAACTTCATGAGGGTAGAGCACGCCAGCCCCCATTGTGACAGCAGACAGTTCTATAACGGAGTTCTTGATAAGAAATCCAAGGGTGTGTTTCACGGCAGGATCGTCGTGCACGAGAACGCAGCAAAAACCGATGCGAAACAAACCAACAAAAATCTCCTCTTAACGGATACGGCACAGATAGATACAAAGCCACAGCTCGAGATATACAATGAGGATGTAAAGTGTACACATGGTGCTACGATCGGTCAGATGGATGATGATGCTGTATTCTACCTGCGGTCGAGGGGCATCCCTAAAAGAGATGCAGAGACGATAATGCTCCGTGCATTCACGGGGCAAAGCATTGCGAATATGGGCCTTGAGCCGGTTCGCAGTTACCTAGAGGCGAAAGTTGATGAGTGGTTCATTGGCAGAAAAAACTAGTATTAAAAAAAACCTTTTTTGTTATGGAAGAATTTCATAAGGTAGCCAAAACCGGTGATATCGCTGAAGGAGAGGTCAAATCATTCCTTGTCGAAACAGAAGTTGTATGTGTATGTAATGTGGGCGGGGAATTCTACGCTTTTAAGGATCAGTGCAGCCACCAGGAATTTCCTTTGTCTGACGGTGAGCTTGAAGGTGAGGTTATCCGTTGCGCCTATCATGGTGCGGAGTTCAACGTCAAAAACGGTGAAGCGCTTTGCATGCCGGCTGTTGAACCAATTGAAACATTCGAAATCAGGATCGAAGACGGTGAAATATACGTTTCTATAGATTAGATCAGACAGAAGCGCAAATAATATTCAGAAGTTCTGATCAACCATTTCCGTTAGTTAAAAACAATAAATCATAAATTAATTATCGTAAAAAGTTCAATAATAGTGTTGTATAAAGCTACTGGTTCATTGTGCTGAGGAACTCTTTGTTGGACTTTGTCCCCCTCATCTTGTCGAGGAGAAATTCCATAGCTTCGGATGTGTTCATAGGATTGAGTATTTTTCTTAGTAACCAGACCCTGTTGAGCTCATCTTCGGAAAGAAGCATCTCCTCCTTTCTTGTTCCGGAGCGCTGTATATCGATTGCCGGGAATACTCTCCTGTCGGCAAGTCTTCTGTCCAGGTAGATCTCCATATTGCCGGTACCTTTGAACTCTTCAAAAATTACTTCATCCATTCTGCTTCCTGTATCGATAAGAGCGGTTGCTATTATAGTGAGACTGCCACCTTCTTCGGTATTTCTTGCAGCTCCGAAGAATCTCTTGGGTCTTTGAAGAGCATTTGCTTCCATACCACCTGATAGAACTCTACCGCTTGCAGGTGTAATCGTATTGCTGGCCCTTGCCAGCCTGGTGAGACTATCTAGGAGTATTACCACATCTTTGCCGTGTTCGACGTATCTTTTTGCCTTTTCCAGTACCATGTCAGAAACCTGAATATGCCTTTGGGCAGGTTCGTCAAATGTAGAACTCACAACTTCACCGTGGACTGACCTTTCCATATCCGTTACCTCTTCAGGTCTTTCGTCAATTAGAAGTACTATTAGCTCTATCTCAGGCTGATTTTCCTTAATAGCATTCCCTATCTGCTGAAGGAATATGGTCTTACCTGTCCTTGGCGGAGCTACGATAAGTCCTCTTTGCCCTTTGCCAACCGGTGTGAAAAGGTTTATGATCCTTGTGCTGAATTCCCTCGGATCATGTTCGAGGTTAATCTTCTTATCCGGATGCAGTGGAACAAGACTTTCAAAAGGAATCCTGTCCCTGCACTTTTCAGGTGATTCGTAGTTCACTGTTTCAATTTTAAGAAGTGCAAGGTTCTTTTCGCCGTCTCTTGGCAGTCTTACCTGTCCTTCTATGGTATCACCAGTTTTGAGATTAAATGACCTTATCTGTGACTTGGATACATATATATCGTCAGGACCAGGGAGATAACTGTATTTCGGTGACCTGAGAAAACCGTAGCCTTCGGATAGAATTTCAAGAACACCTTCAGCAATAATAAGACCTTCTTTTTCGCTTTGTGCTTTAAGAACCGAGAATATCAGGTCCTGTTTTGACATTCTCGAGGTGTCTTCGACACCGGCTTCTCTTGCCTGTTTAATAAGTTCGGAACTCTTTTTGTTCCTTAGGTCGTTGAGGTTTATGAATTTTTCGTTATTTTGCGATTTATCCTTATCATTGGATTTCGCATGAAGTTTGGATACTTTTGCCATATGATTGAACCCTATATTAGTTTTTAAGAAATATGGATTTACCTTGAATCAATTTTATTAATTAGGAGATGAACAATTCTCTGTTGGGAAAATAGAGCTGATTTAAAATCTTTAGTCAATATATATTATGAAGCTAAGGATTATTGTTGTCAAGCTCAGATATAAATATTAATTAATCTTCGTTTATTTTACTCTAACAGTCTTAAAAAGCGAGAAAAATTTTATTCGGATTTTTTTATTGTCCTGTGTTGAATAATATAGCATAAACAATATTGCCTGAAAGCTTGTTATATTTTAAAATGAAAATTAAAATATATAAACACGGTAAATAAATGTATTACGTGAGGTGTAAATATGGCTGGTCATTCAAAATGGGCAAACATAAAACACAGAAAAGCTGCTGTTGATGCGAAAAGAGGCAAGATTTTTACAAAACTGATTAGGGAGTTGACCGTTTCTGCGAAAGAAGGTGGTGGTGATCCGGATACTAATCCCAGGCTTAGGACTGCGATCTCAAGTGCGAAAGATCAGAATATGCCGAATGATACTATTGAAAGAGCTATTAAGCGTGGTACAGGAGATGTTGAGGGAGTTGAGTACCACGAGATATTTTACGAGGGATACGGTCCGGGGGGTGTTGCTGTTTAGGTTAAGACGCTTACAGACATTAAAAATGGTACGGAATCTAAAATAGAAGGAATTTTCCAAAAAAAG
>Ga0102952_1000330_pt1 | contig 19206 bp, 21 predicted proteins | sample SalPon2A_C_D1_MG_FD_78506 | JGI IMG/M metagenome (GOLD analysis project Ga0102952, IMG submission 78506) | Soil microbial communities from South San Francisco under conditions of wetland restoration - Salt Pond MetaG R2A_C_D1_MG | ecosystem: Environmental > Terrestrial > Soil > Wetlands | place... | reverse complement strand
GGCCTTCCGGCGTTTCTATGGGGCACAGCCTTCCGTAGTGGGTGTAGTGCACGTCCCGAACCTCAAACCCGGCTCGTTCCCTGGAGAGGCCTCCCGGCCCCAGGGCAGACAGCCTCCGTTTATGGGTGATTTCAGCCAGGGGGTTGGTCTGGTCCATAAACTGGGACAACTGGTTGGTCCCGAAAAAGGAATTGATCACGGAAGACAGCGTCTTCGCATTGATCAGGTCTATTGGGGTGAATACCTCGTTGTCGCGAACGTTCATCCGTTCCCGGATGGTTCTCGCCATACGGGCGAGGCCCACACCGAATTGGGAAGACAATTGTTCCCCTACCGTCCGAACCCTTCGGTTGGAGAGGTGGTCAATGTCGTCGATCTCCGCCTTGGAATTGATCAGTTCGATCAAATACTTGATGATGGTGATGATGTCTTCCTTGGTAAGCACCTGCTTATCCATCCCGATATCAAGGCCGAGTTTTTTATTCATCCGGTACCGTCCCACTTCGCCCAGGTTGTAGCGCTGGTCGGAAAAGAAAAGCTTATCGATAATGCCCCTGGCCGTTTCTTCATCCGGCGGTTCGGCATTCCTCAGCTGACGGTAGATGTGCTCCACGGCTTCCTTCTCGGAATTCGTGGGGTCTTTCTGCAGGGTGTTGTGGATAATGGCATAGTCAGACTGGGCGTTGTTCTCCTTGTGCAGGAGGATGGTCTTGACGTCAGTCTCCACGATCTGATCTATATGTTCTTTTTCCAGGACGGTATCCCGGTCGAGCACAATCTCGTTCCGCTCGATGGAAACCACTTCTCCCGTGTCTTCATCCACAAAGTCTTCGTGCCAGGTATTGAGTACCCGGGCCGCGAGTTTACGTCCCAGGACCTTTTTCAGTCCGGCCTTGGTCACCTTCACTTCCTCAGACAGGTCAAAGATTTCCAGGATATCCTTATCCCGTTCAAAGCCAATGGCCCGGAAGAGGGTGGTCACCGGCAACTTCTTTTTCCGGTCGATATAGGCGTACATCACACTATTGATATCCGTGGCAAATTCGATCCAGGAACCTTTGAATGGGATTACCCGGGCCGAATAAAGCTTAGTGCCGTTGGCGTGGAAAGATTGCCCGAAGAATACCCCCGGGGAGCGGTGTAACTGGGAAACCACCACCCGTTCCGCACCGTTGATCACAAAAGTGCCGCTGGGGGTCATGTAAGGGATGGTGCCCAGGTATACATCCTGTACGATGGTCTCAAAATCTTCGTGCTCAGGATCCGTACAGTACAGCTTCAGCCTGGCTTTCAGCGGTACACTATAGGTTAGTCCGCGTTCGATACATTCCTGTATGGAATACCGTGGCGGGTCTATGAAGTAGTCGAGGAATTCCAGGACAAATTGGTTCCTGGTATCCGTGATGGGAAAATTCTCCATGAAGGTATTGTAAAGACCTTCATTGCCTCTTTCGTCAGATTTAGTCTCAAGTTGAAAAAAATCTTGAAATGATTTAATCTGAATGTCCAAGAAATCCGGGTATTCCGGTATGTTCTTAGCGGATGCAAAACTTATTCTTTCAGTCTGTGTGGTGAACATCTATGGACAAAATTTTTAGAACGTGATTACTAGATCGGGTCGTATACTCCTTAATATACAATAAATATAAAAGGGTTTAGGCCTAGCCGCCGGCGGGCGGGAAGACCTAAACCAAAACCTTATGGTTTTTCGCTTTTATTTAAGCTCAACTTCTGCTCCTGCTTCTTCCAGTGATTTTTTGATTCCTTCAGCCTCATCTTTGGATACACCTTCCTTAACAGCTTTAGGAGCGCTGTCTACAATATCCTTGGCATCTTTCAGGCCAAGACCGGTAAGTTCCTTCACCAGCTTAACCACAGCCAGTTTAGACCCTCCGGCGGCTTTGAGGATGACATCGAATTCTGTCTTTTCCTCTGCGGCTTCCCCGGCATCGCCACCGGCAACTGCACCGCCGGCAACGGCTACTGCAGCGGCAGCTGGTTCAATGCCGTACTCGTTTTTCAAAATATCGGCCAATTCATTCACCTCCTTTACGGTAAGGTTGACCAACTGTTCTGCGAAATCTTTTAAATCTGCCATTTTTCTATCGTTTGTTAAAAATTCTAAATTATTGTGATTATAGTGCGTACAAATTATTTTTCGGACAGGGTTTTCAGGATCCCCGCCAGCTTACCGCCTCCTGCTTTCAGGCCGGAAATAACATTCTTGGCCGGTGATTGCAGCAGGGCGATGACATCGGCAACCATTTCTTCCCTGGATTTGATACTAACCAGGGCATCCAGTTTATCGTCGCCGATATAAACCGCAGTTTCGATAAAGGCTCCCTTGAGGAGTGGTTTATCGGATTTCCTGCGAAAGTTCTGTATCAGTTTTGCGGGGGCATTGCCAATTTCAGAGAACATCAGGGAGGTATTTCCCTTCAGCACATCGGGCAATTCCCCGAATTCCTTGTCCGACGCTTCCATAGCCTTGGCCAGGAGGGTGTTCTTCACCACAGACAATTTGATATTGGCTTTAAAGCAAGCCCTTCTCAAATCAGAGGTGGTCAGCGCATCCAAGCCGGATATATCCGCCAGGTAGATGGTTGAATTCTCCGCCAGTTGCCCGGTCAGATCCTCAATTACAGCTGCTTTTTCTTCTCTTGTCATACTACTGCGTTTTTAACACCAACTGCTTTAGGGTCTAGCGGAACACTCGGGCTCATGGTGCTGGACATATAAATACTTTTCATGTACACGCCTTTGGCCGCCGTGGGTTTTAATTTGACCAGGGTATCGATAAGTTCCTTGGCATTCCCGGCGATCTTATCGGCTGTAAATGAAACTTTCCCGATGGCGGCATGCACGATGCCTGCCTTATCTACCTTGAAATCAATTTTCCCGGCTTTTACATCGGAAACCGCCTTGGCGATATCCATGGTCACCGTTCCCGTTTTGGGGTTGGGCATCAGCCCCCTCGGGCCTAAGACCCGACCCAGCGGACCCAGTTTCCCCATGACGCTTGGCATGGTGATGATGACATCTACATCGGTCCACCCGCCTTTGATCTTTTCCAGATACTCATCGAGGCCCACGTAGTCGGCGCCGGCCTCCTCGGCTTCCGCCGCCTTGTCTGGCGTTACCAGGGCCAGGACTTTTACATCCTTCCCGGTGCCGTGCGGCAGAGTCACCACGCCGCGTACCATCTGGTTCGCCTTGCGGGGATCCACCCCCAAACGGACCGCCAGGTCTACGGATGCGTCAAATTTAACGTTGGTGATATCCTTGATGAGCTTGGAAGCTTCCTTCAGAGAATAGAGCTTATCCTTTTCTATCCTGGAGCGGGCTTCCTTTTGTTTTTTCGTTAATTTTCCCATGTTTAAAATTGCTTTTGAGATTTAAAAAGGGCGCGCGCCGGCTACTTTGATCCCCATGGACCTTGCGGTGCCTGCGACCATTTTCATCGCAGATTCCACAGTAAAGGCGTTGAGGTCGACCATTTTGTCTTCAGCGATGCGTTTTACCTGATCCCAGGTTACGCTGCCGGGTTTCAACCTGTTGGGTTCGCCCGAACCTTTTTTAATCTTTGCCGCTTCCAAAAGTTGTACTGCCGCTGGCGGTGTCTTCACGACAAAGTCAAAGGACTTGTCCTTGTAGACAGTTATAACCACCGGCAAAACTTTGCCCTGCCGGTCCTGGGTCCTTGCATTGAATTGTTTGCAGAACTCCATGATGTTAACGCCGGCAGCACCTAAAGCGGGTCCGACCGGTGGCGATGGATTCGCAACACCTCCCCTTACTTGTAGTTTCACTACTTTACCTACTTCTTTTGCCATTGTTTAAAATTAAAATTCAAAGTGTGTTTATTTGGAAGCAACACAACTTTATTCATGTACGTAACACTTTCTAAACTTTCTCAACCTGCATATAGCTCAGCTCAAGCGGCGTTTTCCTTCCGAAGATCTTTACCATCACCTCCAGTTTTCGCTTTTCTTCATTGATCTTCTCCACGGTGCCGTTAAAGCCGTTAAAGGGACCATCGATCACCTTCACCGTTTCCCCCATCACAAAGGGGATCGCCACGCTGTCTGTATTCACCGCCAGTTCATCTACCTTCCCAAGCATGCGGTTTACTTCGGATTTTCTTAGCGGGATGGGGTCGCCCCCTTTGGTTTCGCCCAAAAAACCGATAACATTGGTAATGGAGCGGATAATATGGATCATCTCCCCGCCCAAATTGGCCTTTATCATGATGTAACCCGGAAAATAAACCCGTTCCTTGTTGATTTTTTTCCCGTTCCGGATCTGAACCACCTTTTCGGTCGGCACCAGTACCTCCTCCAGGTAATCGGAAAAGCCATGGCGGTCCACTTCGCTTTCTATGTAGCCCTTGATCTTATTCTCCTGGCCACTGACAGCTCGTACCACGTACCATTTCTTCTCCAACACTTCAGACATACCTCCCACCTTAATTGTTTAATATATTGAAATACAAACCCACCAGCTTGCCAAATAATGTATCCACCCCCCATGTAGCCAGTGCGAAGAGCACTGAAAATACTGCAACGATGACCATGAGGTTGGAGGATTCCGCCCTGGACGGAAGCGTGACATGCTTCCTCAGCTCGTTATATGAATCCTTAAAATATGTAAGCATAGTGCCTTGTTTACTCGTTCTATATCAGGGCCTATAAACCTTCGTCCCCCCGGACCCTTCCTTCTATCCTACGGGAAGAGAGACTTTCCCGGCGCTGTGGCCGGGACAGGCCCGACGCTACGGCCGGGATAAACTTCTCGTCTCACAGGCCTTTTCCTTCCATTCAGCACGGGAGGAGAGACTTCCCGACGCTACGGTCGGGATAAACTTCTCGTCTCACAGGCCTTTTCCTTCCATTCAGCACGGGAGGAGAGACTCGAACTCCCGACACCTGGTTTTGGAGACCAGTGCTCTACCAACTGAGCTACACCCGTTTTCCGACGGCCTCCGTATCGTTCAAAGACCGTACTTTATAATTACATGGAAAGGTATCCCGTAGGTACGGGACACCCTTTTCCACGATTTTCAAACACAGATTAATCTAAAATTTTAGTCACCTGACCAGCTCCTACGGTTCGGCCTCCTTCACGGATGGCGAAGCGCAGCCCTACATTGAGGGCGATAGGCTGGATAAGATCTACCGTAATGGTAAGGTTGTCTCCGGGCATCACCATTTCAACCCCTGAAGGAAGATTGATGGTTCCGGTTACGTCGGTGGTCCTTACATAGAATTGCGGACGGTAGTTATTATGGAATGGGGTATGGCGACCACCTTCTTCCTTTTTGAGGATATAGACCTCGGCCTCAAACTTGGCATGAGGTTTAACCGATCCCGGCTTGCAAATAACCATTCCCCTTTTGATATCGGATTTCTCAATCCCCCTCAGCAGGATCCCGACGTTGTCCCCAGCTTCTCCACGGTCCAGGATCTTGCGAAACATCTCAACCCCGGTAATGGTTGAAGTCAATTTTTCCGCACCCATCCCGATGATTTCAACGGCATCACCTGTATTGGCAACCCCTGTTTCTATCCTTCCGGTGGCTACCGTTCCCCGGCCGGTGATGGTAAATACATCTTCCACAGGCATCAGAAATGGCTTATCCACATCGCGTTCCGGCAATTCGATCCAGCTGTCCACGGCTTCCATCAGCTCCATAACCGTATCAACCCATTTTTGTTCGCCGTTCAGGGCGCCCAGGGCAGAACCGGCAATGACCGGTCCGTTGTCTCCGTCGTATTCATAGAAGGTCAGCAGTTCCCGTACCTCCATTTCAACAAGCTCCAGCAACTCCTCGTCATCTACCATATCCACTTTATTCAGGAAGACCACGATTCTTGGGATACCAACCTGGCGGCCCAAGAGTATGTGCTCGCGGGTTTGGGGCATAGGACCGTCTGTAGCGGCCACAACCAGGATCGCTCCGTCCATCTGGGCAGCACCGGTAACCATGTTCTTAACATAGTCGGCGTGTCCTGGACAATCCACGTGGGCATAGTGACGGTTGGCCGTCTGGTATTCCACGTGTGACGTATTGATCGTGATACCCCTTTCTTTTTCTTCCGGGGCGTTGTCAATAGAGTCAAAACTCCTTATTTCTGAAAGCCCGGCATTGGCCAACACAGTGGTGATGGCGGCAGTCAATGTAGTTTTACCGTGATCTACGTGTCCAATAGTACCTATATTTAAGTGCGGTTTGGAACGATTAAAAGTTTCCTTTGCCATTTTACGTGATTTTAATCTTAGTTTATATTAGTGTTCAATCGTATTGTGCCAACAACTGTCCCGAGATGATTTGGTACGGGAGGGAGCTTGTTTTAAAGTATCTCATTCTGGCCTGATTGGACGAATGATTTCAGATACTGCGCCCATTCCGGGCTATTCGTTTTGAGCCAACGACGGGAATTGAACCCGTGACCTCTTCCTTACCAAGGAAACGCTCTACCCCTGAGCTACGTCGGCTTGATGGGTTTCAAGGATTTTTGTTTTGAGTTTCTGGGGCTTCATTGGATCACCTCAACCAAAACAGCTAACGCTAACTCTAAGTCCTAAAGCGGGGAACAGCCTGCCCTGTAGTTTTCTTCAGATTGAGCCGTTGCATCAAAACCTTCAATCTCAGACTTACATCTTGAGCGGGAGACCGGGTTCGAACCGGCGACATTCAGCTTGGAAGGCTGACGCTCTACCAACTGAGCTACTCCCGCGAAATTTTAAATCCACTATGTCAATTTCCGCATAAATGAACCGGGGATTTCTCCCCTTCCGTCCCGGGTTTGGATGCCCCGGTCGCTGCCCGGGAAACCGGATTATCGACCTTTTTAAGCGCCTAAATTGAACCGCCGGCCATTCAAGGCAGGCCTTTGATGCCTGCTCCCCTGAAAATCTTATGTGGGGAGAGCAGGATTCGAACCTGCGAAGGTATAAACCAACAGATTTACAGTCTGTCCTCGTTGGCCGCTTGAGTATCTCCCCTCCTCCTTATTTCTTAGAACTTCCGAGCCGATGGAGGGACTCGAACCCACGACCCCGAGATTACAAATCACGTGCTCTAGCCAGCTGAGCTACATCGGCTTTGCAGCCTTTTTTTGCGCATAAAAAAGTCCGCTATTTCTAACGGACTGCAAATGTAGATAATTATTTGTTTATTCAAAACAAATTCACAAAAATTTTAACGAGGTTTGAACCCTTGGTTTCTGCTTCTTTTTAACCAGTTTCCGCTCCAGGGAACTGCATGCAGAATCAATCGCTTCCTCGAAGGTTTTGCATCGTTTTTTTACCACAAATCGATCCTTCGGAATATGCACTTTGATTTCGACCATTTTGTTCTCTTTTGAGCTGGTGTTGATCACTTTTAAATACACATCGGAATTAATTACCTTGTCATTGAACAATTCGAGTTTATCCAGCCTTTTTTGAATAAAGTCAATAAGTTTTCCATCGGCGTTGAAATTCACTGATTGCGTATTTACTTTCATAAAAAGAGGTTTAAATTTATAATACAAATTCTACGAAGTTTATTCCTTGCCCCTCGGGTGGGCCTTTGCATGTATCCGCTTCAGTTCGGCAATACTATTATGCGTATACACCTGGGTGGATGCCAAACTGGAATGTCCCAGCAACTCCTTCACCGAATTAAGGTCTGCCCCCTTGTTGAGCAGATGTGTGGCAAAAGTATGTCTCAGTATATGCGGGCTCTTTTTTACCTTAGAGGATACCTTACTAAAATACCCATTAATAATTCTATAAACAAGAGTTTCATATATTTTATTGCCCGAACTCAGGAGAAAAACAAAGCGGTCGTCTGCGCGGGTTTCAAGCTGCTCCCGTAACTCCAGATACTGCCTCAGGATGGCCGTGGTGCCCTCCAGCAAAGGAAGGATGCGTTCCTTGTTCCGTTTGCCGAGAACCTTCAGGCTGCCCGAATCCAGATCCAGGTCTTCCATCTTCAGCTGGATCAGCTCCGCCCGCCTGATCCCGGTGGTATAGAATAGCTCGATCACCAGCCGGTCCCGCACCCCTTCAAAGGTTGGTTCGTACGGCAGGGCCTGTTCCACCAGTTCCATTTCCGATTCCGAAAAAGGGATTTCCAGTCTTTTGGAAGTTTTTAATGCCTTGTGTTTCCGCAGGGGGTGCCTGGAGATGGCCCCGATCTTCAGAAGGAACCGGTAGTACGCCTTCAGGGAGGAGATCTTACGGTTGATAGAGCGGTTGCTCAGACGATTGTCGGCCAGGCGAACGATCCACGGCCGGATCATCCCGTAGTCCGCTTCGTCTATGCCCCCTTCCCCGTATTCCCCTTCGCAGAAGGCTGTAAATTCGAGCAGGTCCCGTTCATACGCCCGTACGGTATGCGGGGAATAGTTTTTTTCCAACCGGAGGTAGGACGTGAAGGCTTCTACAGACATAGTACAAAGCTATGAAATCCGCGGCCGGCCTGCCAAAAAAAAATCCCGCTGATGCGGGATTATTGGTTCAGACAGGGTGTGCCAAAAGCGCTTAAATGTCTTCTTTGTCCTTCAGGCCCTGTATGTATTCGGCCTTCTGAATCTGTTGCCTTCGTTCTACAGAAGGCTTCGTAAACTGTTGCCTCTTGCGTAACTGGCGCATGGTGCCGGTACGATCGAACTTGCGTTTGAATCGCTTCAGCGCTCTGTCTATATTTTCTCCTTCTTTAACAGGTATTATTAACATTGGCTACAACCTCCTTTCTTTAATGATTTGGCGGCTGCAAATATACAAGGATTCCTGCCAAAAGGGCAAATTATTTTAAAATATTCTTGGCGATGACCACTTTTTGGATCTCTGTGGTCCCTTCCCCAATGGTACACAACTTGGCATCCCGGTAGAATTTCTCTACCGGAAAGTCCTTGATGTATCCATAGCCACCATGGATTTGCACGGCTTCATTGGCCGCCTTCACGCACACCTCAGAAGCAAACATTTTGGCCATGGCGCTGAATTTAGACATCTCCCTGCCTTCATTCTTCAGGTAGGCCGCCTTGTGAGCCAGCAGCTCCGCAGCCTCGATGTCCGTGGCCATTTCGGCCAGTTTAAAGGAGATGCCCTGAAAAGACGAGATGGGTTTCCCAAACTGTTCCCTTTGTTTGGAGTAGATCAGGGCAGCCTCCAGGGCCCCCTTGGCAATACCCAGAGACAAAGCGGCAATGGAAATCCGACCCCCATCGAGGATCTTCATGGATTGAATAAAACCTTCCCCCTGGTTTCCCAGGCGATTCGTGTCGGGGACCCGGCAATTGACAAAGATCATTTCAGCCGTTTCGCTGGCCCGCATCCCCAGTTTGTTCTCCTTTTTACCGCTGCTGAATCCTTCCCGTCCCTTTTCCACGGCAAAGGCAGTCATGGAGCGGCTGTCTCCCCGTTCGCCGGTCCTGGCGATCACCACAGCCAGATCACAGCTTTTCCCATGGGTAATAAAGTTTTTGGTCCCGTTGATGATCCAATGGTCTCCGTCCCTGACCGCAGTGGTATTCATATTCGCGGCATCGGATCCGGTATTGTGCTCCGTCAGCCCCCAGGCCCCAAGCCACTCCCCGCTTGCCAGCCTTGGGATCCATTGCTCTTTCTGCTTCCGGTTCCCGAAAGACAAGATATGGTTGGTGCAAAGCGAGTTATGGGCAGCCACCGAAAGTCCGATGGACGGGTCCACCCTGGAGATCTCTTCCAGCATGGCGATATATTCGTGGTATCCAAAGCCAGCTCCCCCGAGTTCTGTGGGGACGAGCATACCCATAAATCCCATTTCCCCCGCCTTCCTCAAAAGATCATGGGGGAAGATCTGGGCTTCATCCCATTCCATCACATGGGGTTTTATATATTGCCGGGCAAATTCCCTGGCGGATTCGGCTACCATCAGTTGGGTTTCGGAATAATCGAATCCCGGCGTGGACGTCGTTTCAGTTGAAATCATTCAAGCCATGTTTATTTCAGGCTCAAATATAGTTTAATTCTGTCAATCTTTTCGGATGGAAAGCCCTCAAGGCGGGAGATTTCGTCAAAGGAACCGATACTCCCGACCTGCTCCCTGTAGGCGACAATTTTCCGTGCCACGGATGAAGTGATATAAATATTTTTGGCCAGTTCCCCGGCAGTAGCCATATTGATGTTGATCGCTTCTACAGACGGGGGGTCCACTACGTGAAATCTGCCCAGCACCCGGGTGGCTACCTCCGGATCCAGGCCATAGACATCGTACAACTGGGTGTCCTTCTGAAACCCACCCAGCGCATTCCTGAACCGGACGATACGCTCGGACAACACCGGGCCAATACCCCGTATGATCCGTAGTTCTTCGGCAGTCGCCGTATTCAGGCTTACAGCCCCTTGCCGGGCACCATCCGTTAGCTGGTTTGGCCGGCCTACCTTTTCCCGGGCCTTATGAACAGCCCTTTTCCGGGCAGGAAAGCGCAACCGGGGACTCAGTACTGCAAGAAGGGAATCGGAGATCCCGGTGACTTCCTGGAACTCCCGGGCCGAATACAGGTAGTTGCCGGAGACTCTGTAAACCAGCAGGCGGTCTATCTGTTTGGCCGACATCCCCAGGACATAGCCCCGGAAGTCATTCAAATAATTGGGATTGATGGGATAAGGAGCAGGAGATGTGGTATCCGGCCGTATTCCCTCCTCTGTACCAAAGGCTGCGCCAGCATCCGGAACCAGCCGGAAATTGGGTGCCTTCCCATTTGGGGACAGGGAATTATAGATGTACTCCGCGCCCTGTAGCAGGAAAAGGCAACCGAGCAAGTATGCAATCCCCCTTCGCTCCTGTCGGTTAAATGTGATGAGCACTTGTTTCCATGAAACCATGAAATCAAAGCTAGTGGAGCATCCTGTCAGGACCTTGCAGGTTAACCTGTCATTTATCCGCTTTCCGGAATAACTGATTGGTCTTTAGTTTATGAAGGTAATCGTTCAGATCGTGCTTGACTTCTCCAGACATTATATAGAGCCCGATGATATTCGGGAAAGACATGGCGAGGATCATCATGTCTGAAAAGTCGAGCACAGCCCCAAGACTCACCGAGGCACCGATTACGACGAAGACCAGGAAGAGCGATTTATAGATCATTTCGGAGCGGCGGCTTTTCCCGAAGAGGTAAGTCCATGCCCGCATCCCGTAGTAGGACCAGGAGATCATGGTGGAAAAGGCGAACAGGAAAACCGCTATCCCCAGCACATACGGAAACCAGGAGATCACACTGCCAAAGGCATCCGAAGTGAGCTGTGCGCCGGCCATCCCTTCTACCTCGTGCATACCGGTAAAAATCAGCACCAGGGCCGTCAGGGTACAAACCACAACGGTATCCGTAAAAGGTTCGAGCAGGGCGACAAAACCTTCTGAGGGCGGGTTATTTGTACGGACGGTACTGTGGGCGATCGCTGCCGATCCCACCCCAGCCTCATTGGAGAAAGCCGCCCGCTGGAAGCCTACGACCAGGACCCCGATCACCCCGCCTTTCAAGGCGCTCGGACTGAAGGCTCCGTCAAAGATCGCCGTGAAGGCCGGACCTATATTCTGAATATTGATGATAATGACCACCAGGGCCGCGAGGATATAAATAGTGGCCATGATCGGGACGATGCGGCCGGTTACGTTGGCAATGCTCTTGATGCCCCCGATGATCACCACCCCCACGAGGATAGCTGTTATGATACCAAACCAGAAGCCGTTGCCTGCAAGCATGGGGAATTGCCCCGATAATTGCTCAAAAGACTGGTTGGCCTGGAACATATTCCCGCCCCCGAACGAGGCACCAATGGCCAGGACCGAAAAGACCCCGGCGAGCACTTTGCCAAACCCTTTTAAATTCCTTTTTTCCAGGCCATAGCGGAGATAATTCATCGGGCCCCCGAACACCCTTCCGTCCGGAAGGATATCCCGGTACTTTACGCCCAGGGTACATTCCACAAATTTCGATGACATCCCCAGCAAACCGCAGACGATCATCCAGAAGGTGGCTCCTGCGCCCCCCAGCGAAATGGCCACTGCCACCCCCGCGATATTCCCCAGGCCCACGGTCCCGGATACAGCCGTCGCCAGTGCCTGGAAATGGGTTACTTCCCCCGGGGCAGTCGGGTCGTCATACTTCCCTTTGGCAAGGCCAATGGCATGGCCAAATCCGCGCAGGTTGATAAATCCCATCCTGAGGGTAAAAAAGGTAGCTCCCAGTACCAGCCAGATCACAATAAAGGGGATATTCTTGGTTACAGGGTCGCCGTTCGGGTGGGTAATTACCTGAGGCTCATCATATACGATCTCGGCCAGGTTCTGGGCACCCTGCTCAATCACATGTTCTTTGTTGTCGGAATTGTAGATCACCTTCCCTTCGCCTACCAGGTACTTTAAGGTGCCTTCCGCGGTGGCGTAAGCGGTGGTGTCCCGGACCGACCCTTCACTTTCAATGATCGCGATAGGATCGCCTTTGCGCACCCGGGCACCTTCCGGCTTCAGCCATTTTTTCAGGACGAACTTGTCCTCAACCGTGGCAGACCACCCAGGGGCGGGCACAAGTTTGGCATCGGCATAGACTACCGGGTCGTAGATCCCGGTGGCAGCAAAAGGATCCCAGAAAAGCACGGCCCCAAGGGCACTTACGGCAGGTGTCATCAGCCCGTTGAACACCTCCGTGATCGCTTCCGTCTCCACGGTATAGACTTTTGTCACCGAATTCCCGGCCGCATCGGTCACTACGACCGAATAGGGAATTCCCTCCACCAGGCCAAGGGCACGATGCGCGGTCCTGGGTGTACTCTGACTGCTCCACTCAAAAGTATAAGGCGGGGTCCCCCCCTCCACCTTCAGGTCTATGACCCCGTCATTGATGTTGTTGGAAGGATTGATGGTTTTGCCCGTTACCTGCAGGTCCTGAGCAAAGCCCATGACAAACAGGAGGTTCAGGAGCAGCGCAAATATGTATCTCATCGGTGTGTGCGGAATTTGGGTTGTTCGTGGTTCTGACTCAGAATGACGGGCAATATCCAAAAAATTATCTACTCAATCAAATCTATTTGGCGAAAGCGCTATTCAATCTGGAACATTTCATTTAGTTTCCGGATCTGCTCAGGCCTTCCCAGGACTATGACCTTGCTCTTCGGCTGCAGGGGCAGGTCGGCTTCGGGATTTATGATGTACCGGCCGTTTGGCTCAACATACCCTATGATGGTACAACCGGTCTTCCTCCTGAGGTCCAGATCGCGAAGGGAATTGCCGTCTATATGACCCTCAAATTCTTCAATGGCGATTTCCTCCAGGTTGGTGGTATGTTCCCCTTCGGTAGACAATTTATCAATGAAAGTTATTAGGTTGGGGATCACCACCAGCGAAGCCATATGATCTCCCCCGATCTTGTCGGGCATGATCACCTTGTCAGCACCTGCCAATTCCAATTTTTTCTGGGAACTGATCTGGGATGCCCGGCTGATTATGAATAATTTTTTGTTCAGCTGCCTGGCAGACAGGACCACCATCAGGTTGAGGGCATCGACGGGGAGGGCAGAGATCAGGCAGTGTGCCCGTTCAATACCCGCAGCCAGCAACACCTCGTCCTCATTGGCATCCCCTTCGAGAAACAGGACTTCGTTTTCATGCCGCTCAATAAGCTCGCGGCTCTTCTCAATGACCACAAAAGGCTTCTTGTAGGCCTTTAACTTCACTGCGGCCTGAGCCCCGTTACGCCCATAGCCGCAGAGTATGACGTGCTTGTCCAGACTATCGATCCTGTTTTTCACTTTTTTCAATTTTAAGAGTTCCAAAGAATTCCTGCTCAATAAATATTCCGTGATCACCGATATGGCGAAAGCGAAAATGAAGACACTCGAAATGATAAGGACTATGGTAAAGACCTTGGAAGGTGCGTCCAGGGGGCTGACTTCCATAAACCCCACCGTGGTGACCGTGATGATAGTCATATACAGCGCGTCCAGCCAGGCAAATCCCGCAAGGAAACGGTAACCCAGGATACCAAAAACAAGCACGCTGATCACCAGTGAGACCGCCAGGATGATTTTGGAGCGAAAGAGTTTTACCATTTTCAGAGATCAAATACAGAGGTGCGCTTAGTATATATAAGATCCTTTATTTTCAGCCAAAATGCCAGAAACAAATACAAGGCAAAGCCAAACCCCAGGGTCACGAAGGTCAGGTAGATAAACGAAGTGCGCACAACCCTGGCGCGGATCCCCAACCGTTCGGCAATCCGCCTGCATACGGCAAAACCTCGTTTCTGGAAGAAATATAAGATCTGATAAAATAGCTTCATCGCTTAAAAATACTATTTTCCATCCAATAATCGGCATCCCACGACACATTGCAGGCAACGGTTTTTACTGCAATATTGGTGGAACAGATGCAGGTATGCCTGGGCGTCCATGGCATTGTCCACGGCCAGGCCGAGTTCGGCAAAACTACTGACAATACGGTTCTTTTCAGGTGGTATCCCCGAGAGGATGTTCTGGATCTCCTCCACCGCATTCCGGCCCTGCTCACGTGCATAGCAAAACTTGAGGGGCAGGATGCAGTTCAGTAGGAGCAGGTGGATGAAGGCCTTGCTTATCTTTTTCGGCACGGGTCCCGAACTGCTTCCGAATACATAATGCGTGTTCCAGTAGTGGGAGGCGGTATGGCAAAGCAGGGTATGGAATTGCCCGAGGCGGGTAGTTTCGATTACACGGCTGAATAAATGGGGTTGTATGGTATACAGTGCGGCAAACTGGGACAAACGGATCGTGGGGAAATTCGCGGGCCTCAACCTGGCGAACTCCGGTTTGAGAACCGGATGGTCCTGCAGCCCAAACCGCGCCCGGAGGTATGTGTATTCCTTCTGCAATGCCTGGTAATACGGATCTGGCCATGCTTCCTGCAACAGGCCGGCCAACCCGAACAACACACTTTCCAGCCGGAAGGGGTCTCCCCCTAATTTACGGACGATCGAGAAATCCAAAGCCCGGCCCAGGCTCAGGAAGGATGCGCCATTGATATTCAGGCCGAAATTCTTCAGCAGGTGGATGAATAAAACCTGCTCCCAGTTATTCCGGGAAGAAGTCAAGAGCTCTTCCAACTCCCGGGCCTTGTACTCCAGCCGCTCAATATACATGCGATCAAGCCATGGTTTCAGCAAAGACGTATCCAGGGCCGGGATGTCCCTGGCGCAATTGATGAAAGCGCGACGGTTTTTCCTGAATAGCTGCCGGTAGGCCAGTAGCATGGCAGGCGGGATATAGGTGCGCAGGGCGAGGGTCGGGATTGGGACTCCGTCCTTTCGGTATATCGGGACGTCATCCTCCCAGACCACATGCAGGATGACATTGCCGTATTTCGGATCGCCCTCATGATCGTGCAGGTACCAATCGGAAGCCCTGACATGGACTTCGACATTGCCAGCCCAATATTGCGGTCCGATCTCCACCCGGGCATCGAAGAAGTCGGGGCCGGAATAGGCATTCTGACTTCCCGGCCGGATGATCTTGAGGGGTTCCCCGCTGGTGGTCCTGAGGCCATCCAACGGCAGTTTCCGGTGTTTCCAGACGTAGTGGAGCAAGTCTTCGCGCATAGCGCAAAACTAGCCCCCGCCGCCGCCAGGAACTTGCAGGTTCAGGGCTTCCAGTTGCCTGCGTAGGACAGGTCTTCCCCTGAACACTCCCTGAGAAAGGCGTAATTTAGTGCGTTGATCTGCCGGATGTGGTGATAATCATGGGCAAGCCAGTTGGCGAGCATTTTTCTGGCAGACATCCTCCCCAGTTCGCGGTGTTCGAAGGCTGCATCCCAATCCGGGGATTGCAGGGAGCGGAGCCAGCGTACGGACCGGCTGCGTTCTTTTAGGAAATCCTCCCGGACCCTGACAAAATCCTGCTTGTGGTATTCCCTCTCCCGGACCCATTGAACCGGCCTGATGGAATGAAAATCCCCCTTCCCGCCATTGAGCGCCAGGCGGGTGCGGGTTCGGAAGTCTTCGCGTTCCTCGTCGTACAAATGGCAGACCACTTCCAGGAGTGACCAGGAGGATGCTGCGGGCCGCCAACGATATATTTCAGGGGATACGGGCTCCAGGAGCCACCGGAACAAATTCCGGTTCGCAGCCAGGCCTTCGATTTGAAGTTCGGGTTTTAAGTGCCTCAACGGAATCAGGTTTAATCGACGATCTCGCCTTCCCATTCGGTAATGCCCCCCATCAGGTTATAGGCATTTTTAAAGCCCATGTCGTTCATCAGCTTACAGGCCTGCCCGCTCCGGTTGCCAGTACGGCAATACACGTAATAATTTCTCGCTTTATCCAGTTTTTCCAATTCGTTCAGGAAATGCTGCCCCAGATAAATGTCCAGGTTTATGGCGCCGGAGATGTACCCGTCCTCCCCTTCTTCCGGGGTACGCACATCCAGGATAACCACATCTTTGTCTTTTTCCAGGCCTTCAGCCCATTCTTCCTGTGTCAAGTCTGCCATATCGCAATTGTATTATTCTGGCAAATGTAAAAATCCGAAGCCAGAACTCCGGATCTTTCCCAAAGAATCTTCTCCTTATGTTTTGATACTGCAGCCGATGGCCCGGGTGGTCGTCACTTCAATTTCTTTCCCCTGGAGCATGGCGTCCACAGCGTTTTCAACATAGGGTGTTTCCACCGCAGCGGCATCCCGATAATTATCATCGATGGCGCCGATGTAGCGCACCACATTTCCCCTGCCGGTACGCTCCAGCAGAAATACATGGGGGGTATGGGCAGCGCCGTACTGCGGGTAAATCTTCTGTCCCTTATCCTGTAAATAGGGAAACGTATACCCCTTCTCCCTGGCTCTTTGCTTCATTTTTTCAAAGCTGTCACCGGGCTGGGAAGCCGGGTTGTTCGGGTTTATGGCAATAACAGGCACCCCCTTCTCCCTGTATTTTAGGTCCAGGGCCATGATACGCCCTTCATAAGCCCTGGCATAGGGGCAGGTATTGCAGGTAAAGATCACCAGAAAACCCCGGGCATCTTTATAATCCGAAAGGGAAACCATACGGCCGTCCACGTTGGGCAATTCAAAATCGGTGGCGATGTCGCCAGGCTCATATCCCGGGGGGTAAGCCACAGGAAATGTTCCGGAATTCAGGAAGAGATACAGGGCGAAGCTTCCAAAAAGTAAGAATGTTCTCATCAGGTTCAGGATTTAAAATCAGTCAGCGCTTGTTGCAGCTCTTCGTAGGTAAAGGGCTGTTGGTAGAACCGGCGTTTGCCCCGCCGGTAAATCAGGGTAGCCGGAATGGTTCCGCTCCACCCTTCGTCTACCCGGGATATCCAATCGTTTTGTCGCGGATCGTCCAGGACAACCACGTGAGCTGTAAGCTTGTGTTCACGCACGAAGGGTATCAGGTGGGATTCCCACATCCCGGGCATATCCAGGTTCACCAGGATTACCTGCACGCCTTCCGGGCGCCCGGCGGCGGCCAGTTTTTCAAAATTAGGTAATTCCTTTACACAGGGCATACACCAGGTTGCCCAGAAATTAAGCACGTAAATGGCGTTGTCCTCCCGGTGCAACAAAGGCTCCAGGCCGTCGAAATCATACACGGGAATGCGGAGGGAATCCGATTCTATGGTTTCCCTGGGAGCCGGGGCATTCCAGCTGAGCTTCCCTTCGTCCTTTCCCACGTTACGGCAACCTATCAGGAGGAGCACCGCTGGGAGAACGACTTTAGCAATGTTTCCGGGGTACGTCATCCCATTAAATTACAGATCCGCGGGGCGGGTAAACAAAGTTTAACAAAATTTTATCGTCCCCTCCTCTTGTGAGATCAAAGAAAGGTAATATATTTGTATATACAAATGTTGTATAAACATGAATGTTGAAGCGCTCATCAAGACCAAAAAGAAGATCCCCCTGCCCACCAGGACGATTCTTCATTTGCTTCTGGTGAACAACAAAATATCTGAAGCCAGTACGGCGGCATTAAAACCCTTTGATGTCTCCCCTGAGCAGTTCAATGTGCTCCGGATCCTCAAAGGGCAAGCCGGGAAACCGGCAAACCTCTGTACCCTCAACGAACGCATGGTCACCAAGATGAGCAACACAACACGACTGGTAGATAAGTTGCTGACAAAGGGGTATGTAAGTCGCAGGGTATGCACAGCCAACCGGCGGAAAGTGGAGATACTGATCACATCCAAAGGACAAGAGGCCCTTCTGGGCATGAATGCGGCTATGAAGGCATCCGAAGCGGAACTACTGGCCAGGTTCTCCCAAAGTGATTTACAGCATTTAAACACGTTGTTAGACCATTTTTAATTTTCAAATCAATGACACCACTCATAAGAAGCTTACAATGGCGTTATGCCACCAAAAAATTTGACCCGGACCAAAAGGTACCTGAAAAAGACTTTTCCGTATTGCTGGAAGCGGCCCGCCTGAGTGCCTCCTCCTATGGGTTGCAACCCTATCATATCCTGGTGATCGAAGACCCCGCCATCCGCAGAAAACTCCGGGAGGCGGCAATGGATCAGAGCCAGGTCACGGACGCCTCCCATTTGATCGTATTTGCCGCGCAGGCTGATCTGGAGGAACGGCATGTAGAGGAATACCTTGAAAACGTAAGCCGCACACGGGGTACACCCCTTCAAAGCCTGCAGGGATATGGAGATCGAATGAAATCCAGCATCGGGGCGCTTCCGGCGTCCGATCGCCTGAACTGGACGGAGAAGCAATGTTACATTGCCCTCGGCAACCTGCTGGCAGCTGCCGCCGAGTTGCGGATCGATACCTGCCCTATGGAAGGTTTTTCCAACGATGCTTTCGACGAAATCCTCGGGTTGGCCGAAAAAGGGCTGCATGCCACTGTCATGGCTGCAGTCGGGTACCGGTCCCCGGAAGACAAGACCCAGTATTTTGAAAAGGTGCGTCAACCGGCAGAAGAACTTTACACCTATATCTAATATTTATCAACAATCACACAAATAATCATTAAACAAGTAAACAGATAATCATGAAAAAGAATTCGATCAACATGCTTTTGGCCCTGGTTTTCGGGGCTTCATCCAACGCCACAACCCCATCGGCAGATGAAATAATACCCGTAAAGGCCGAGGAGAGCCAGGTTACGTGGAAAGCCTATAAGGTAACCGGTTCCCACATGGGCACCATAAACCTGAAGGAAGGGGCCCTGGTTTTTAATGAGGGTGCCCTCACCGG
>Ga0102952_1000329_pt1 | contig 19263 bp, 14 predicted proteins | sample SalPon2A_C_D1_MG_FD_78506 | JGI IMG/M metagenome (GOLD analysis project Ga0102952, IMG submission 78506) | Soil microbial communities from South San Francisco under conditions of wetland restoration - Salt Pond MetaG R2A_C_D1_MG | ecosystem: Environmental > Terrestrial > Soil > Wetlands | place... | reverse complement strand
GTATCCCTGACTTCAAAGACCGCCCGCCCGTTATCAGTGCTTGACCAGGTGATATCGATCTGCCCGTGCACCGGGGTATATTTAATCGCATTCGTCAGCAAATTTGAAAATGCGCTGTAGATCTCGCGCTCGCAACCCCTCAGGCGCAAATCTTCCTGGATATTCAATCCGATCTGGTGATCGAACCCGTTCAACCTGCAAATCTGCTTGTTTAATTCCGCCACAACCGTGGATACGTTGACCTGCTCGCGCATGCTGGCATTTTCGCTGACCTCAAGGCGGGACAACAACAACAAGTCACTGACGATATGTTTCATCCGCTGCGTCTGCGACTGCACCTCATGCAAGGCCTTCTGATCCACCTTGCTCAGCCCGCCACCTTCCCCGGAATCATTAATTAATGTCTCCAGGTAACCGCTTATAACCGTCAGGGGCGTACCCAGCTCATGCGATACATTGGCGACAAAATCACGTCGCATCTGCTCCAGTCGATTCAAATGGGTTATATCACGCACCACCACCAACCGCTGATTGACACCATAGGGAACGATAAAAATCTGCAATATCTGATCATCATGCAACGGTGAAATCAACTGCAGGGGCTCCGAATAATCCCCATCCTTGAGATATTCTATAAATTCCGGGTAACGTATCAGATTATCAATCCGCTGGCCGGTATCCTTGGAACGGTGCAGATTCAATAACTGTTTAGCGCTGTCATTGAACCATTCAATCGTGATGTCGTCCGTCAGGACGATAACGGCATCAGGTAATGCAGCCGTCGATTCCTGGAAGCGTGACAGATATTTGGCCAGGCGTCGTTTGGACTTTCGATTTCGTTCCCGCAGGCGATGGATCCGGCAATACAGTTCTCCCCATATCCCGTCGACATCCGGTATCGCCGTCGTCTTGTTGCGACCCAGCCAGCGGTTGTATTTGAGCAACTGATAACCGTGCCACAGGCAAAAACCCAACGCTGCCAGCAGTATCCACGTCCTCGGGGCACCGACCAGCAGTCCAAACATCAGTCCAATCAGCAGCGTCAGGAGCAGGCGTCTGAGCTCGACTACCAGCGGATTGATCACGTTTCAAAATGCTCCGAAAAACGATACCCAAAACCGCGCACAGTCTGTATATGCTTGTCCAGTTTCACACTGGCAAGGACCTTGCGCAGACGCCTGATATGGACATCGACGGTACGTTCATCCACATAGACATTCTGGCCCCAGACATTATCCAGCAATTGCGTACGACTGTGGACACGCTCAGGATTCTGTAAAAAAAACTGTAATAGACGATATTCGGTCGGTCCCAGTTGCAATGACCGGCCTGCCACACTGACCCGATGCTGTTCATTGTCCAGCGTCAGACCGGCGAATGACAGGGTCTTTTCCGGCGTCGTAGCTGACGACAGGCGCCGCAACACTGCCTGCATCCGCGCCTGCAATTCACGCACGGAAAATGGTTTGGTCACATAATCATCAGCCCCGGCACCCAGTCCACGCACCTTGTCATCCTCTTCCGCCCTGGCCGTCAGCATGATGATCGGCACCTTTTGCCAGGCCGGTTCACGGCGCACACGACGAGCAAACTCGATGCCACTGCTATCCGGTAACATCCAGTCCAGCAACACCAGATCCGGCACCTGCTCTGCCAGCAACGCATACCCCTGCCGTGCGTTGGCCGCCTCTGTCAACTGATAACCCCTGTCGGCCAGGGCGAAACGCAGCATATCGCGCACCGCCGCCTCATCCTCTACCAGTAATACCGTAATCGCCATAGTGGATCCTGTCAAATGACAGTAATAGATTATATAAGTAATATTACATGAATGTGACAGGGCCGGGAGCGCCATGACCGTCACAGGCCTTACAGCAACTGTCGTACCCGCTGACGAATATCATCGCGACAGGCGCGAAACACGGGCATGAACTTATCCTCATCACCCTCAGCCCGTGCCGAATCGGATAACGGCCAATGCAATTTGCGCACACTCGCCGGCAGCGCCGGGCAATGTTCATCCGCATGGCCACAGACAGTGACGATAATAGATGTATATTCCCAGTCAGAACCGTGATCATAACCACTGTCGGAAAACCGGGCAAACCTGCCGCCGATCCGCTGCGATCTACTCTGACGATTCATTCGCGTCCTGACGCAAGACGTCAAGCAGCACCCGCATATCATCCGGTAGAGCTGCCTGCCAGTCCATATCCTCCCCGGTCAGCGGATGACTTAGTTGCAATCGCTGCGCATGCAGGGCCTGGCGTTTAAAACGATGCAACTGTTCGTCAAGGGCCTGGCTGCAGCCTGCCGGAATACGTAGCCGGCCACCGTAGACTGGATCGCCGAGCAACGGATAATGGAGATGGGCCATATGCACACGAATCTGATGGGTGCGGCCCGTTTCCAGTTGCACCCGGATATGAGTGTGGGCGCGAAAGCGTTCAATGACGCGATAATGAGTCACCGCCAGGCGGCCTGAGCGGACTACGGCCATGCGTTTGCGCTGAAGCGGGTGGCGTCCTATCGGCGCATCGACAGTATTACCGGCCGTCATCACACCCTGGATGACGGCCTGATATTCACGCTGGATGTCACGGGCCTGCATCATTTCAATCAATCGCTTGTGTACGGTCAGGTTACGGGCGATGACCAGCAGGCCGCTGGTATCCTTGTCGAGACGGTGGACGATACCGGCCCTGGGTACCGCGGCCAGTTCCGGTGCATGGTGCAACAGGGCATTGAGCAAGGTGCCGTCACGATTGCCGGCCGCCGGATGCACTACCAGCCCCGCGGGTTTGTTAATCACCAGCAGCGACTCATCCTCATGGATAATATCCAGAGGAATGGCTTCGGGCTGCCAGTCACCCTCCACTTCAAGCACGGCGTGCAACGCTATTTTCTCACCACCTGTGACCCGGTCGCGCGGCCGTGGCTGAATACCGTCGACCGAGACCTGGCCGGCACGAATCCAGTGCTGAAGCCGGGCGCGGGAAAAATCGCTGAACAGCTGCGCCAGCACCCGGTCAAGCCGCTGGCCCGCCATCTCGGGCGGAACCGTGGCCTGCAATTGCAGTTCCTCAACCATACAAAATCCCGGTTTTAACCCGAACGGTGCAACCCAGCATCTCTGTGCATCAATCCTATTTGTCTTTATCCGCTTATCATCTCATAATTAGCCCCGGTGGTAAGATATTTACACGCTAACCTTATAATAATTATATTAAGGATGACATTATGACCACTCAAGGATCGCTGTTGTTACATCTTCGGCTAAGGACCGGTCTGGTACTACTGGTACTGCTGACGAGCGGCCTCGGATTAAGCGGCTGTGCCACGACAGGGAGCCAGAAATCCGCGCCGCCACCGGCTGAAAATATCTATAGCGAGGGGCGCAAGGCGTTGCAGGCCCAGGATTATCCGCTGGCCAGCAGTCACTTCAGACAACTGGAAATCTATTATCCTGACAGCCCCTATAATCATCAGGCGCAAATGGAACTGGCCTACGCCTACTTCAAGTCCGGCGACTACAGTTCATCCATTGCCACCACCGATCGTCTGATCCGTAACTATCCCGATAACAACAACCAGGACTACCCGCGCTACCTGAAGGCCCTGGCCAGTTACGAGCAGGCCGTGGCGCTTATCGAGGCGGATACTGACAGGCATGCAGCCATACTGGCGGCACAGACGGCCCTGCAATATTTCAACGAGCTTAAAACAAACTCTCCCGACAGCAAATACCAGCAGGATGCCGACAAGCGGGTAGCCTATCTGCAGGAACAACTAGCCCAGTATGAGGTTACCCTGGCACGCAAAATGATCGAGCAGGGCAATCATGCCAGCGCCATCGTCCATGCCCGTAATGTGGTGGAAAACTATCCCAATACACGCAGTGCCGCTGACGCCCTGGCCATAGTCGATATGGGATATGAGATCATGGCCATCGATAACTCAGACGACAACAGGACCGAGATCCAACAACAGAGTTCCGTCCCGGCGGTGATCAGTAGCACCATGCCGATGGTGACCGGCCAGACACACACCGAAACCGTCGAAGAGATGGATGAGGCAGGCATGGAGGCTAACAGCAGCGGCGCTGTTCAAGCAGTTCAGGTTGCCAAGCAGCCCCGTCCGTCAGGCACACTGCCCTCTTCATGGATCAAGCAGCAACCCGCTGATCAGTATACCATCCAGCTCGTCAGCACCGTGGATAGTGACACCCTGACCCAATTCATCAAACGCCACAAGCTGGCTGACCAGGTCGCCTATTATCACAAAAAGGTTAATGGTAAAACCTGGCATGCATTAGTCTACGGTGTTTATCCCAGCGTGGCCGAGGCCCGGCAAGCGGTTGCCGCACTACCCACGGCGCTGCGAAACAACAAACCCTGGATCCAGGGTATACAGACGATCCAGCAGGCCATCGATGATCCGGCCAATAACCCTTGATGACAGACCCCTATGATGATCAACACCCTCATCCTGAGCCAACTGCGTACCGCCATGCGACGGGTGCTTCCTTTCGCAGTGTTACTGCTGACCGCCTGCGCCAGTGTCGATACCAACGAAGGAAGCAGCGGCCTCAGTGACACAGCCCTGTATCAAAAGGCCCGCACCGCCCTGGATGATGACAACTTTCCGATGGCCATCGAGTTCTATGAAAAACTGGAACTCGAACACCCGTTCAGTGCCCGCACCCGCCAGGGCCAGATAGATATCATCTATGCCTATTATCGGGACAACGAACCGGATTCGGCCATTGCCGCCGCTAACCGATTTATCAAACTCTACCCCCGCCATCAGCAGGTGGATTACGCCTATTACCTCCGGGCCCTGACCAATTTCAGCCGTACCAGCGGAACGATAGACCGCATGTTAGACCGTGACCCCTCGGTCCGGGATCCGAGTCTGGCGCGCCAGTCGTTCATGGACTTTGCCGAACTCCTGGAACGCTTCCCGAACAGTCGCTATGCCAGTGATGCTGTACAACGCATGGTCTATCTGCGTAATTACCTGGCTCGGCATGAATTACATGTCGCCCGCTACTATATGAAGCTGAATGCCTATGTTGCCGCCGCCAATCGCGCTAAAACGATTATCGAAAATTACCCCCAGTCTCCGGACGTCAGCGAGGCCCTGGGGATCATGGCCAATGCCTATCAACAGTTGGGACTGGATGATCTGGCGTCACAGACCCGAAGGGTGCTTGAACTGAATCCGCCTGCCGTCAGACCCGCCGGTGAAGATGATGACCAGGGCTGAAAGACTGCATGACGGCGCGGTGCAACCAGTGTGCATGGATATCCGCAGCCTGGCTGGTGTCCAGACGCATGAGCCACTACACGGTAAACCAATGCTAAGGCATTAATAACTCGACAGCTGGGGAAGACATCCGCTATGTGGGATTTTTTTGAAACCGTTCGCCATCGTCATTCGGTACGTCAATATCAGGACAAGACGGCGATAGAAAATGAAAAACTGCATGCCATCCTGGAAATGGCCTGCGCCGCACCCTCGGCTGGCGATCTCCAGGCCTATCAAATATTTGTCGTACACAATCAACAGCTACGGGATCGCCTGCGCCAGGCCGCCGCCGACCAGGCCTTCCTGTCCGCAGCCCCGGTGTGCCTGGTATTCTGTGCCGACACCGAACGCTCGGCCGAACGCTTCGGTGACCGTGGTCGCGATCTCTATGCACTACAGGATGCCAGTATCGCCGCCACCTACGCCCAACTGGCCACCGTCGCTGCGGGTATGGCCTCGACCTGGGTCGGGTATTTTGATGAGCAGCAGGTCACCGACCTGCTGGCGCTGCCGGCCGGTCTGAAACCGATTGCCATGCTCAGCATCGGTTATTCAGCGGAATTACCTGAACCCAGCCCACGGCGGCGCATGGATGAAGTGATCAAGACGATTGATTAGTCAATGTTTCTATTTTACCTGACCTATTTGGACGCAATACCCTCAGGTCACTTATTCTTTTCAGTTACCAACAATTAGCAAACTTTTTGTTTCCCCTTCCTGGGCGAGTGACTTCTTTTGCTTCCCCGGATTATGAAAATCTGAAATATTTACGTTTCATTTAAGGTCTGTAGGTGAGTTCCCGCACCTACGGGCGGGGTACTTTTGTTTCGCCAAAAGTACCCAAAAGCACCGCTCCGATGCGTTGGCCTTCGGCTCCCCTGCGATTCCCTAGAATCTCCTGCGGAGCTTCATGAGGGATTTTCTAAACTTGCTGTGCAAGTTCTGGTCAACTCGCCAATGCCGGGCGGCGCGCAAACTCACTACGCGACCAGCACCCGAAGGGTTCAGTAAGTCCGGCATGAAACGCCGCAGGCGGTTCTCCGGGTTCAGACATGCGCGCCACTGATCAGGCATTGGCTGCGTTTCTCGGCGACGCATAAGTCGCAATCCACCTAACTTGGCAATGTAGTGTTTTGAAGTTTACTTCCTTCTGCGCCGCCGAGCATCACAGAAGCGGATGGATCAGCGCAAGGGCTGTTTGAGCCCGCGTTATTTAGCGGGCGAGTTTCCCTTGCGCCCATCCGCTTCGAGAATCGCAGGGCAGCCCGAAGGGCCCAGCAGCAGGGGCACCCTTTTCTTGGTTACTTCTTTTTGGTGTCAAAAGAAGTAACTCGCCCGGGAGGGGCGATACAAACTTTAGAATCTGGAAATAAAATCAATAATAGGCGCTGCTTGATGGTACACACGTCGAAAACCACACGACAACTGGATTCGATTAGTAAAATCCTTTGCATCACTATATTACAAGGCAGCATCATCCTCTTCACCGGTCCTGATCCTGACCACGCGTTCAACCGTACTGACGAAGATCTTGCCATCACCGATCTTGCCGGTAGCGGCTACTTTGGTAATCGCCTCGATGCAGGCATCCAGTTGGCTATCACTGATGACGACCTCGATCTTGACCTTGGGCAGAAAATCAACCACATATTCAGCACCGCGATAGAGTTCGGTGTGACCCTTCTGTCGACCGAAACCCTTGACCTCGGTGACCGTCATTCCGGTCAGACCGATCTCCGACAAGGCCTCACGCACATCGTCCAGCTTGAACGGTTTTATGATGGCTTCAACTTTTTTCATCGTTTAACACTCCTGCATCTTCACCTGATTGACAATATTTGCTCTGTGATATTGAAATATCTTTCCCTGTAGCGGAACCAGAGCCAACTATAATAACAAGCCGCCTGTACCGCTTGACGGTATAAATCCTCGTCATGCCCGTTCGAGATGACACCGAGTAGAGTTAAAGTGTACACCATACCATCCTCACTCCTCACTCAGCACTCAGCACTCAGCACTTTTTTATTCTTCCCGATAAGCCGATGTAATAGGATATCGCCGGTCACGGCCAAAGGCACGACGGGAAATGCGCACACCGGGCGGTGCCTGACGACGCTTGTATTCATTGCGATTGACCAGGTGCACGACGCGTTCGACATCGGCGGCGTCAAAACCGGCCTGCATGATTTCCGCCGGTGTCCGATCCAGTTCAACATACTGCTCCAGTATCGGGTCCAGTATCTCATAAGGTGGCAATGAGTCCTCATCCTTTTGTTCCGGAGCCAGCTCAGCCGAAGGCGGACGCTCCAGCACCCGCAGGGGAATGACAGGCTGATTCTGGTTCCGGTAATGCGCCAGACGATAGACCAGTGTCTTGGGCACGTCCTTGATGGGCGCAAACCCCCCGGCCATGTCTCCGTACAGGGTCGCGTATCCGACCGACATTTCACTCTTGTTGCCGGTCGTCAGAACGATATAGCGCTTCTTGTTAGATATCGCCATGAGGATGATACCGCGGCAGCGGGCCTGTATATTCTCTTCGGTGGTATCGACCTCGGTGCCGGCAAACTCCTCGCTCAGGCTATCCAGGAAGGCCTGGAATGCCGGCTCAATGGAAATTTCCGAGCACGCCACGCCCAGTGCCTCGGCTTCCGCGCGAGCGTCATCGATGCTCATCCGGGCGGTATAACGTGACGGCATCATCACCGCCTCGACCCGTTCCGCACCAATTGCATCGACAGCAATGGCCAGTGTCAATGCCGAATCGATACCACCGGACAGACCGATAACGACACCTCGAAACCCGTTTTTTTCTATATAATCATGCACCCCCAGCACCAGCGCCTGATAAACGCTGGCCTCTTCTGTCAGGGCCGGGACACTATCACCGGGCTGGACCTGTGCGCAGCCATCGTCCGACCTGACCACATCGACAGACTGCAGGGTATCGACAAACGGGGGCAACTGGTGACACACCTGACCGCGGATATCCAGGACGAAGGAATCACCATCAAACACCAGTTCGTCCTGCCCGCCCAGCAGATTGACATAAACCAGCGGCAACGGTGATTCCTGAATTCGACGCCTCATCACGGCGATACGTTCGGCCCGTTTATTGATATGAAATGGCGAGGCATTGAGACTGATCATCAGCTGCGCCCCGGTAGTTGCAGCCTGCGTCATGACCCCGGGCTGCCACAGATCCTCGCAGATCGAGATCGCCACCGGGATGTCGGCAATATCCGTGACGCAGGGTTGCGTCCCGGCGGTGAAATAGCGTTTTTCATCGAAGACACTGTAGTTGGGTAGGACCTGTTTGTAATAACGGGCTTTAACCTCTCCGCCGCCGACCAGCAGAGCGGCATTGTAGAGCTTGCCATCCTGTCGTATCGGGGCACCGAAGATCATATCGATACCCTGGACGGTCGCGCAGATATCGGCGACGGCCCGTTCTACCTGCTGATGCAACGCCGGCCGTAATAACAGATCCTCCGGCGGATAACCGGTCAGGGTCAACTCGGGAAACACAATGACATTGGCATGGTGCTGATCCCGGGCCTGTTGCGCCAACATGATTATACGTCGACAGTTGGCCTCGATATCACCAACTAAAAGATTGATCTGGGCAATCGTTAAACGCAAACTCAGCAAGCCCTCGGATAAATGCTCATATCAGGATGACCGATAAAAAAGGGACTTGCATGAAGCATTTTCACACAAGCCCCTGGATCCGTCGTTGTTGCTAATGGATTTTACGCGTAGCCACCATACGGTGTTCTAAAACGGGATATCGTCATCAAAATCATCACCGGCCGTTTCCATGGCCGGGGCCGCGGACTTGGTCGCGGCCTCGTTTGACTTGCTGTAACCACCGCCCTGATAACTGTCGCCGCTGCCACGGCTGTCGAGCATTTGCATTTCATTGGCTACGATCTCGGTGGTGTAGCGATCCTGGCCGGAATTCTTGTCCTGCCATTTGCGCGTACGCAAACTGCCCTCGATGTAGACCTTGCTGCCCTTTTTCAGGTATTCGCCGGCTATCTCGGCCAGACGATTAAAAAAAACGACATTATGCCATTCGGTACGTTCCTGCTTGTCACCTGTTTGCTTGTCCTTCCAGCTTTCCGAGGTTGCAATCGAGATATTGGTCACGGCCGAACCGCTCGGCATATAACGTACCTCGGGATCCTTACCCAGATTACCAATCAGAATTACCTTGTTTACACCTCTTGCCATGTCGCCCCCCTTCTAAGTGTGCGCAGTCTTTATTGATCCAGTGTCTAATGATACCCGGCCCGGTTTTTCCATGATGGCGAAAACTGGCCCTATGATAGCCCTGTCGCCCGTATCCGGCAATGATCCTGTGTTGAACAGGCTTGCATCCCTCCTGGGGCATACGCCCGGCCTAGTATCCGGCCAATACTTCGGCATCGTCGGGAATACTTTCAAAATCATGGATATAGGTCTCCAGCGCCTGCTTGTCCAAGACCTGGCTGTCAATCTTCAGATAGACTGCACCTTCCTCGGGGACAATGGTCGCCTCATGAACTCCGGGCATATCCCGCAAGCCTTCGAGGACCTGCCGGCGACCCGAGTCATTCATGGCGCCGATATGCAACATGAAATTACTTAGATACTTCGGCGTCTGCATGGTTGCAGCCACGGCCACCCAGATCAGCGCGACCCCGGCACAGTAAAGAAACACGGCGCCCAGCCCCAGTGCCCCGTACAGGGCCCCGCCCGTCAGACCGCCGATAAAGGCACCACAAAACTGGGAGGTTGAATAGACACCCATCGCCGTACCTTTTTTGTCCGCGGGGGCAAATTTGACGACCAATGAAGGTAACAGGGCCTCTAGGACATTAAAGGCCAGAAAAAACAGCAGCAGACTCAGAAATATACCGGCCAGCGTGTGATAAAACTGCGATAATCCGAACTCTGCGACGACAACCAGGGCTATGGCAGCGACATAAACCTGTTTGATATGACGATATTTTTCCGCCAGCACAACCAGCGGCACCATGACCACCATCGAGATCAGCAACACCGGCAGGTAGACATGCCAGTGGTGGACTGAAGGCATATTGGCATAATCGCGCAGAGCAAACGGCAATACGACAAAGCTGGCGGTCAGTATCATATGCAGTATGAATACACCCAGGTCCAGCCGCAACAGCTGGCCATCAGCGAGCACTGCGGCAAAATAACCACGCACCGGTTCAGCGTCCCGGTGTAAGATGCTGTGGCCGGGCTGAGGTACTGCCAGATGCAACATGAGCAAGCCGCCCATGGCCAGGATCGCCGTCAGCCAGAAGATACCGCGAACACCGATCCAGTGATCGAGGATCGGTCCCAGCACCAGTGAAACAGCAAATGACAGACCGATACTCATACCTATTACAGCCATGGCCTTGGTGCGGTGCTCCTCACGGGTCAAATCGGCGGTCAGGGCCATGATCGCTGCGGCAATGGCGCCGCTCCCCTGCAGCGCTCGACCGATTATGACGCCGGTGATGGTGTCGGCATTAGCGGCCACAACACTACCCAGGGCAAACAACAGCAGACCAAAGGTGATCACCGGCTTGCGCCCCAGGCGATCCGAGAGCATACCAAAGGGTATTTGAAACAGGGCCTGTGTCAGGCCGTAGGCGCCAATGGCCAGACCGATCAATAGAGGTGTGGTATGCGCCAATTCCTCTGCATACAGCGAAAATACCGGCAGTATCATAAACAGCCCCATCATTCTCAGGGAGTAGATACCGGCGAGGGAATAACTGGCGCGACGCTCCAGAGAAGTCATCTGTTGAGCATTCATATCGAGTTCGTTTTGCCTTGAGTGGATGAAAAGACGTATATTATCAGGTTAGCCCATTTTCCTCATAGCCCTGATCATTATTAAGGGGTATGAGAAAACCCGGAATGAAGCCGGGGTCGTTATCGGATAGTTACGGCCTCAACCGGGATCACCAGGACACAATGATGGACACGATACGGATCCGTGGGGCCCGCACCCACAATCTGAAAAATATTGATCTCGAATTACCGCGCGACAAGCTGATTGTCATCACCGGTCTGTCCGGTTCCGGCAAATCCTCACTGGCCTTCGATACGATTTACGCCGAAGGACAGCGTCGCTATGTCGAATCGCTATCCAGCTATGCGCGTCAATTCCTGTCCATCATGGAAAAACCCGATGTCGATCATATCGAGGGCCTGTCGCCGGCGATATCCATTGAACAGAAAACCATCTCCCATAACCCACGCTCGACGGTCGGCACGGTGACCGAAATCCATGATTATTTGCGCCTGCTGTTTGCCCGCGCCGGGGAACCGCGCTGTCCGGAACATGACACCCCGCTCCAGGCCCAGACCGTCAGTCAGATGGTCGACCATATCCTCGCGCTGCCCGAAGGTTCACGGATGATGGTACTGGCGCCCGTTATCCAGGATCGCAAGGGTGAACATGCAGTGTTGCTGGCCGAATTGCGCAGTCAGGGTTTCATCCGCGCCCGTATCGACGGAGAAGTCGTCGAACTGGATCAGGCCCCGGTACTGGAACTGAAACAAAGGCACACCATCGAGGTCGTCATCGACCGTTTCAAGGTACGGCCGGACCTGCAACAGCGTCTGGCCGAGTCCATCGAGACCGCCCTGCATCTCAGCGATGGCCTGGTACGGATCGCCTATATGGATGAAAAACGGCCTGAACTGGTCTTTTCAGCCCGCTTTGCCTGCACGACCTGCGGTTACAGTCTGGCCGAACTCGAACCACGATTGTTTTCGTTCAACAACCCGGCAGGCGCCTGTCCTGGTTGTGATGGTCTCGGGATCAATGAATTTTTTGACCCGGCGAGGGTGGTCCTGCATCCGGAAATGAGCCTGGCCTCGGGTGCGGTCCGCGGCTGGGACAGCCGCAACCTGTATTATTCACAACTGCTGGATGCACTGGCCCAACATTATGATTTTGATCTCGACCAGCCCTTTCAGTCATTGCCGGAGGCGGTGCGTCAAACCATTCTCTACGGCAGCGGTAATGAAAAGATTGATTTTCGTTATTGCAACGAGCGTGGCGATATCCGCCATCGTCGCCATGCCTTTGAGGGCATCCTGCCGAATATGCAACGTCGCTATCATGAGACCGAGTCGCAGGCCGTGCGTGAAGAACTGAGCCGTTTTATCTCTCACCAGCCCTGCACGGAGTGCCACGGTACGCGCCTGCGCCGCGAGGCCCGGCATGTCTTCGTCGACAGTCTGTCCCTGCCGGAGGTCGCAGCGCTGCCGGTGGGGCGTGCCCGGGATTTCTTTAACGAGCTGCAATTACCCGGTAGCCGCGGTGAGATCGCGGCACGAATCATCAAGGAAATCAGTCAACGCCTGGATTTCCTCGTTAATGTCGGTCTCGATTACCTGTCGCTGGATCGTACCGCCAGCACCCTGTCAGGTGGTGAGACCCAGCGCATTCGTTTGGCCAGCCAGATCGGCGCCGGACTGGTCGGCGTCATGTATGTACTGGATGAACCCTCGATCGGCCTGCATCAACGCGATAATGACAGGCTGTTGAAGACACTCAACTACCTGCGTGATCTCGGTAATACTGTTATCGTAGTTGAACACGATGAAGACGCGATCCGTAGTGCCGATCACGTCATCGACATCGGTCCCGGTGCCGGTATTCATGGCGGCAGGATTATCGCCCAGGGTACGCCTGATCAGATTATTGCCAACCCGGCCTCATTGACGGGTCAGTATCTCTCCGGTCAACAACAGATACCGGTGCCGGGACAACGTACCCGCCCCGACCTGCAACGCCAGTGCCGAATCCTGGGGGCCAGCGGTAACAACCTTCAGGATATCGATGTCAGCATCCCGATCGGCCTGATAACCTGTGTTACCGGGGTTTCCGGTTCAGGAAAATCGACATTGATCAATGACACCCTGTACCGCCACGCTGCTATCGCCCTGAACGACAGCAGCCAGGAAACGGCGCCCTGTCGTCAGATCACCGGCCTTGATCTTTTTGACAAGGTCATCAATATCGACCAGAGTCCGATCGGCCGCACTCCGCGTTCCAATCCCGCCACCTATACCGGCTTGTTTACGCCAATCCGTGAACTGTTTGCCAACACCCAGGAGGCGCGCTCACGCGGATATACGCCGGGACGCTTCAGTTTTAACGTCAAGGGCGGTCGCTGCGAGGCTTGCAAGGGGGATGGTGTCATCAAGGTCGAGATGCACTTTTTACCGGATATCTATGTGCCTTGTGATGTCTGCAAGGGTAAACGCTATAACCGTGAAACCCTGGATATCAGATACAAGGGCAAGAACATACACGAAGTTCTGGAAATGCCGGTCGAGGAGGCACAGGAATTTTTCTCGGCGGTACCCGTTATCGCACGTAAATTAATGACCTTGACGGAGGTTGGCCTGACCTATATTCGCCTGGGTCAGAATGCCACGACCTTGTCCGGGGGTGAGGCGCAGCGTATCAAGTTATCCCGTGAATTATCCAAACGGGATACCGGTGATACATTATATATACTGGATGAACCCACTACCGGACTGCACTTCCATGATATCCAGCAATTACTCAATGTCCTGCACCGTCTCCGCGACCACGGCAATACCATTGTTATCATCGAACACAATCTTGATGTCATCAAGACGTCCGACTGGGTGATAGATCTCGGTCCCGATGGCGGTGACAAGGGTGGACAGGTTATTGTCAGTGGCACACCGGAACAGGTCGCTGAACATCCGGGCTCACATACCGGACACTTTCTCAAACCCATATTGACTGCGGCCGCGGGAAATTCCGCCACTATTCAGGCCGGTCGCGGTTGAGGTAACATGTTTATTATCCGGCAACGACATCGCCTAATGTCTACGGCCATACTCTCGGCCATGTTACTGGTTATCAGCGCGGATGCACGCAGTGACAACAATCCACTGCGCCTGCCTGATATGGGAGAGTCTGTCGATCAATACATGTCGGCCGAACAGGAACAACAGCTGGGTACCGCCTTCATGCGCAACGTGCGCCGCTCACTGCCTGTCATCGACGACCCGCAGATTGCACGTTATATCCAGTCACTAGGACAACGCCTGGCAACCCACAGCAATCAGCCACAGCGACGCTTCCGGTTTTTCGTCGTTAATAACCCGAACATCAACGCCTTTGCCGGTCCCGGCGGCTATATCGGCGTTCATTCCGGCCTGATACTGGCGGCCCAGAATGAGGATGAACTGGCCGCTGTGCTGGCCCATGAACTGGCGCACGTGACCCAGCGGCATCTAGCCCGCGCCTATCAAAGTGCCAGCAACATGAGTCTGCCATTAACGGCCGCGGTCATTGCCGCAATCATCCTCGGCGGTCAGGCGAATATGGGCCAGGTCGGTGAAGCCACACTGGCCGCAGCCGCTGCCGGCAGTGCCCAGCAGCAGATCAACTTCACCCGCAGTAATGAACAGGAAGCTGACCGCATAGGAATGCAGACACTGGCCCGCTCCGGCTATGCCAGTGACGCGATGCGCCGGTTCTTTATCCGTCTGCAACAGGCCGATTATTACCAGGAAGACTCTGCGCTGGAATTTCTACGCTCACACCCGCTGACAGTCAGCCGTATTGCCGGCAGCGATGATCCACTTGCCACATTGCAACCGGAAATGAAAATCAATCAGGGACAAACACCCGACCAGACACTGTTCCAACTGATGCAGGCCCGTATACGGGTACTGACCATGACCGATACCGGCAGACTGGCCGCCTATTTTAACAAACAAAACCTGAAATCGGACGCTAACGACTTTGGCCAGGCACTGACCGCCATACGTCAGCGCCAGTATGACAAGGCACGGGACATATTGTCCGGCCTGTTGGGTAAAAGCCCGGATAACCTCAGCTATACACTCGCCAGCATCGAAAATGAGCTCGCCAATGGCACCACGACCCGGGCCCTGGCCATACTAAAGGATTCACTGCATCTGTATCCGAATGATCCACCGCTAACGGTGCTCTATGCCAGGACACTGTTGAAAGACGGTCAGTACGACATGGCTGCCAATATGCTACGCCGATATCTGCGCAATGTAGAACCGTCTCCCCTGCTCTATTCGCTGTTGAGCGAGGCAGAAGGCAAGAATGATGATCCGGCTGCCGCCCATCAGGCCATGGCTGAATATTATTTTCTCAATGGCGACGGCCCGGGAGCACTCAAACAGATACAGTTGGCCCTGGAACAGGGGCGGAATCTCAGCAAGAATGATCGTTTGCGTCTGGAATCCAGACGCCAGGAAATCAAGCAGGTCGTATCAGACGAGAGCGGTAAATAATCCTGCTCTAACACCTGGAATGAATTTATCTATAACATCCATTCAGGGTATCCTGCAGAATATCGGACTTCACCGGCCACACCAGTGCTGCATTGGCACCGGCCTCGAGGTAATCTGCTTGCAGTGACTGCTCATTCTCATCAATGAGGATGACAAAATTGATATCATGATTGATCTTGACCGTCGATTTCAGCGCCAGCAATTTATTCCGGCACGCTGCCGGCGTCTCTCCCCGGCAGTCAATCACTACACAACCATAATAGTGGCAGCTGTTGGCGATGGCGATCGTCGACGTATCCCTGACATAATGGACTCGATAGCCGAGACCCTGAACCTGCAGTAATAAACGTCTCTGATCCTGGTCATTTTCCAGCACCAGCAACACATGGTCCCGCTGCGATGCGCGGCTATCCGCCAGACTATGGCGGGTTATCAGTGTATCCTCATCATCTTCAGCCAGGTTCATGACCGCTGAAATACATTCATATAGCTGGCCACTACTCACCGGGGTTGTTAGATAACCCGTGATGCCGACACGCCTGACCTCCTCGCTGTCACCGCGATAACCGGTCGTCGCAACCATGATCATGCGTAATGGCGTAATCAGCGGATCCGAACGTATGGAGGCAGCCAGCTCCAGCCCACTGGTATCCGGTATCATCATGTCGAATATGGCCAGATCAAATGGCTGATCCTGATCAGACGCCTTGCGCAGGATTTCCAGCCCCTTGCGGTAATCGTCGACCAGCGATACATCCATATCTATCGAATCCATCTGTTCCTTGAGAAAGCCGCTCCAGACCTCACGGTTGTCGATCACCAGGACTTTCAGCCCATGCAACTGACTGTACTTTGGATTCGCCTCCCGTTCCACCAGCGTCTGACGACGCAGATTCAGATCCATCCAGAAGGTAGTGCCCACACCCTCCTCGCTGTCAATTCCAATCTGACCCGAAAGCAATTTCACCAACTTGCGGGAGATGGCCAGGCCCAGGCCGGTGCTGCCGGGACGATAATCACCACTGGCTGCGATCTCTTCCTCGGAACCATCAATAATGCAACGTATTGCCCTCGGTGACAGACCGATGCCGGTATCTATGACCGCAAAATGCAACAATACGTAACCGCCCTGATCTTCGATCATCGTGACCTGAACGGTAACGCTCCCCCGCTCCGTAAACTTAATTGCATTGTCGACCAGGTTTACCAGGATCTGCCTCAATCTTGCGGGATCGCCGATTAATGCCGTCGGCACATCACCTTCAATCATATAGATGAGTTCCAGGCCCTTACCGCTGGCATTGGCATGGAGCAGTCGGCAGACATCTTCAATCATCTGCTCCAGATCAAACTCAATGGAATCCAGATCCAGTTGCCCCGCCTCCAGTCTGGAAAAATCGAGTATGTCATTAATAATGGTAATCAGTGCCGATCCCGATTCATGGATAACGCCCACATACTCACGCTGTTCCTCTGATAGCTCACTGTCATCAAGCAGGTTAATCATTGTCAGTACACCATTCATCGGACTGCGAATCTCATGACTGATATTGGCAATAAATTCGAATTTGGCCCGTGCCGCCTCGAGCGCAGCCATTTGCGCCTTGCGTAATTCGTTTTCAGTTGTTCGGCGTTCAGAAATATCACGGGCGATACCGATAAACAGGCGCTGACCTTCGAGTACCATTTCACTGACCTCAAGCTCCATGGGGAAGATATCGCCATTTTTCTTGCGGCCGCTGACCTCTCGTGCAGAACCTATACTCCGCTTCTCCCCCGTTTCCAGATAACGGGGGAGAAATCCCTTGTCATCATCCAGGTAGGATTCTGCCATCAGTATCTTGACGTTCTCGCCTAATACCTCTGACTGGGTATAACCGAACATTCGCTCAGCAGCGACATTGAAGGATTCGATATCACCATGACTATCGATGGTAATGATACCGTCGCCGGCATTATCGAGTATGGCCTTGAGGCGGCGTTCTTTTTCCCTCAGGATGACGGCCTTGTCTTCAGCTGCATTCAAGGCGGCCTGTTTTTCCGAATACAACATAGCCAGTTTGCGTGACATGGTATTAAAGGCGTTGGCAGTCTGTGCCAGCTCATCCTCACCACGCATATACATCTGGTAACCGATATTTCCGGAGGCAATGCTTCGCGTTGCATCACGCAAGGTTTTTAACTGGCGGGCAAAATAATTACCCAGCAGAATAGCCATGATCACGGAAAAGCCCATGCCGAATATCGCGATCATGGAAATCTGACGACGAGCGGCATCCATAACATTGGAGATTTGCCGGATCGACAGACCGATTTCAGCCCGACCGAGAAAGCCCCCGTCGTGATCCGTGATACTTGAATAGGCATCGAAGATATCGTCGTCGACATCCTCGATCATGTCATCTTCCACAAAGGCGCGCTGGCTATGCTCGGGATCACCGGCATAAACGCGTATCTCACCGACCAGGGCACGGGCATAAACGACACCCGGTTGTCCGTCCATGACATGCGCCTCGGCGAGCATGGACTCCAGATTCTTGTGCTTTGCCGCATCCCGTAGTGTCACAGCGAACAGGCTCACCAGCGAGGTTGCCCGGGTTGATAATTCTATCTCGTTAGACAAGCGGAGAAATTTGAGGCTGATTGAGACCAGAATTACCAGCAGCAATGCCTGTATCACGATAATACCAAGAACAATTTTCAGGCGAAAAGACATAGACTAGCGTATACAGTTAGGCCCCCAAAGAGGGGATATCCTATGAATAAATACGTGTTTCTGCAAGTAAATTTTCACTTGAACAAGCGGGTATTTCAATCTCCGGCGCCTGTAAATCCGGCGTCAGGATGACAGTGACTGAAGATATTTATCAACTGCATCCTTGACCTTGCCCGTAGTGAACGGCTTAACGATATAAGAGCTGACACCCAGCCCGATCGCTTTCTTGACGACGTCAACATTGCTGTGGGCGCTGACCATGACAATGAACTGGTCCGGGCAAATGGTTCTCATGATTTCAATCGCGGACAGGCCATCCATACCCGGCATTTCAAAATCCATCCAGACAATATCGTATTGCTTCTGTCTGAACATGCGCATGGCCTCGATCCCATCCGATACAGACTCGATTTCCACTTTAAACTGGGTCCTTAATATGGACGACAACAGATCGCGCGCAGCAATATCATCATCTACAATCATTACCGTAACTGTTTTCATTAATTTAGTACCTCTATCAATTAATAATGACTGTCCGGAGCCGGCTAACCGGCAATGCGCTGACATTCCTGTATAAAACTGTCCACATCCGCAGAAACATCAGCATTGATATCGGCCTTTAACATCGCCTCTATCCTTGCGGCCATCAATCCAAGCTCAGGGAAGCCATAACCGCCGGCAGAGCCCTTGAATTGATGCATCGAGGATTTGATGAAAGCACGGTCATTTTCAGCCAGGGCCTTGCTAACCTCGTGTTGACGGCCGCCGATCAATTCAATATATTTTTGTTTCAATTCATCAAATTCGGAATCTATACTCAACGGCTCTTCAATATCATTCGCTTTTTTAAGGTAACGGGATACTACCGTAAAAAAATGCTGTTTATCGATCGGCTTGCACAGGAAATC
>Ga0102952_1000328_pt1 | contig 19290 bp, 18 predicted proteins | sample SalPon2A_C_D1_MG_FD_78506 | JGI IMG/M metagenome (GOLD analysis project Ga0102952, IMG submission 78506) | Soil microbial communities from South San Francisco under conditions of wetland restoration - Salt Pond MetaG R2A_C_D1_MG | ecosystem: Environmental > Terrestrial > Soil > Wetlands | place... | reverse complement strand
TAACGATGCTGTTGGGTATAGAATCTCATCGAGTCTTCTCCTTTTGGTTTGGTGACCTTCCAGTTTACCGCTTCGGCGGTAAGCTGGAGGGGAAGGCTCAATGAGTATCAATCGCATGCAGTCGGACCAAGTTGCTGCGCTGCGCTTGCAACTTGGCCGCTGATGCGAAGCGTTATGCGTCATTTCCCGTAGAGCTAAATAGCGAAGCCCCAAATACGGAGAACATATGACCATTCGAGGAAGCTGTTTGTGTGGCGAAGTGGCTTACGAAGTCACAGGGCCTTATCTTACCGCCTGGCACTGTCATTGCTCCCAATGCCGAAAGGCACACGGTGCAGCATATGGATCTTATACAGAATTCAAACCAGAAAATTTCAAGTGGTTATCTGGTGAGGAGTTAGTGAGAACATTCGAGCTAAACGAAGGGGGTTATTGTTTCTGCAGTAAATGCGGGTCGAACGTGGCTGCATCTTGGAAAGGCGAAATTATCCAGGTGACATTCGGAACAATGGAAGGTGACCCTGAGGTTTATCCGAATCAACATATCTTTATAGGCTCCAAGGCGCCATGGGATAATGTTTCTGATGACTTGCCACAAAATGAAGAGTGGCCACCGGATTCACCGTATGAAGACGCATAACAAGGCATTGCAGCGGACCTGCCTAACGGCAGGCCGCTGAATAGCGGCGTTGAGGCTGTAGAAAAACCTCCGGAAGTAGCCATGACCCGGTTATAATTCGGCTTATTTCATCGTGGTCGGGCCATGCCGAAATTCATCCCCTACGATTACAATCAGAACACGATGGTAGTCGTCAATTTCGAAGACCAGTTGCAACCGGGCACCTTCGAGCACGCACTCCACTATCTGATCGATCACCGGCTCGACCTGTCGGTGTTTTACCCTTCTATCCGCAACGATGACACCGGCCGGCCCGCTTACGATCCGGCGATTTTGTTAAAGATCGTTTTCTTCGCCTACTCCAAGGGGATTACTTCGAGCCGTGAGATCGAATGGCAGTGCCGGAACAATATCATTTTCAAGGCACTGTCTTGTGACAGCGCGCCGCACTTCACGACAATCGCGAGCTTTGTCAGCGATCAACCCGGGCCCATTAGCGAGATCTTTGAGCAAATCCTGCTGATCTGTGACGAACAGGGATTGCTGGGCCATGAGTTGATCGCGATCGACGGCTGCAAGATGTCGTCGAGTGCTGCCAAGGAAAGCTCCGGCACACTTGCCGAATTGGAACGCAAGCGGGACAAGCTGCGGCGGCGCATCGACCACTTGCTCAAGGCGCACCGAAAGGCGGACAAGAGCGAAAGCCGGGACGATGCCCGGGCCGAACGAACGCGACAGACCATCGGCACGTTGAACGCCGCCAGCGAACGAATAGACCGCTTTTTAAAGTCGGCCAGCCCAAGGATGGGCCGGGGCAAAAGACCAAGGGAAGTGAAGAGTAATATCACCGACAACGAAAGCGCCAAGATGCAAACGTCGAAAGGCACGATCCAGGGATACAACGGGATCGCGGCCGTCGACGCCAAACACCAGGTTATTGTGGATGCACAAGCGTTTGGGGAAGGCCAGGAACAGCATACCCTGCAACCGGTGATCGAGGCGGTCCGTGACCGCTACCACCGTCTCGGCATTCGCAAGAATCTCTTCAAGGGGCGTTACAAGGCCATCGTGACTGCCGATACGGGGTTCGCGAGTGAAGCGAACATGGAATATCTGTACCGCAACCGCGTTGATGCTTATATTATGGACGATTTTATTCAATGTAACTTATTGAAATATAATGATATTTTAATTTCTTTAATCTGATAATAGGCACCGGGTAAGCAAGATGGTTTCTAGCACCTCCAAGTTTTTATTAAATCAGGCTTTGTACTGCTTATTCGTATCGAAATATATTAGAGCACAGCGTTTAAAACTGATACCAGCTAGAGTGGTTGTGCTCGATGTACATAAAGTAGCGTATGTATCTCATTGATTAAATGTGCTTATAGACCTTCTGACGAACGAACTTCATAGCGGCATTCTGTTTGGTTTCAAGGAATACCTGGCCCTGGTCGACTGGACCGGTCGCATCATCCGCAGCGACAAACGCGGGCATGACTCTTTTTACGGTAAGTAAGTGCGATTGATAAAAGTATCTTCATTCCCAGTCCATGACGACCTTACCGGCATTTCCGGACAGCATGGCCGCGAAGCCCTGTTCGAAGTCGTCGATCGCGATGCGGTGTGTAATCAGCTCGCTCAGGTCCAGACCGCTCTGCACCAGGGCGATCATCTTGTACCAAGTTTCAAACATCTCGCGACCGTAGATGCCCTTGATATCGAGCATCTTGAAAATGATCTTGTTCCAGTCCACGGCGAACTCGGTGGGCGCAATGCCGAGCAGGGCTATCCTGCCACCGTTGTTCATCTTGTCGATCATGTCACGCATGGCGGGGGCCGCGCCCGACATCTCCAGTCCCACATCAAAACCTTCGGTCATTTCAATTTCCTTCATGACATCGGCGAGGTCGTTCTGGCTGGCGTCTACCACGTACTGAACCCCCATTTGTCTGGCCAGATCGATGCGGTAGGGGCTGATATCGGTGATCACGGTTTTGCGAGCACCGACTTTCTGCGCTACCAGCGCGCCCATGATGCCGATAGGCCCTGCGCCGGTGACGAGCACGTCCTCGCCCACGAGGTCGAAGGTCAGCGCGGTATGCACCGCGTTGCCGAAGGGATCGAAAATCGCTGCGATTTCATCGGGGATATCATCGGGAATCGGTACCACGTTGCTTTCGGGGATGCAGACATATTCGGCAAAGCTCCCGGGGAGGTTGACGCCAATCCCTCGCGTGTTGCGACACAGGTGACCCCGGCCCGCACGGCAATTGCGGCAGGTGCCGCAGACCACATGGCCTTCTCCCGAAACGCGCTGGCCGATCCTGTAGTTGATGGCGGCCGACCCTGTTTCGACGATTTCTCCGCAAAACTCATGACCGACAACCATGGGAACCGGTACCGTTTTCGCCGACCATGCATCCCATTTCCAGATATGCACGTCGGTCCCGCAGATCGCGGATTTCTTTACCTTGATCAGAACGTCCTGCAGCCCCGGCTCGGGGATCGGTACATTTTCCATCCACAGGCCTTCCTCGGAACGGGCTTTCACCAGTGCTTTCATTTCATTGTTCATTTGATTACTCCAAGTTCTTTGCCGGTTTCGATGAATGCAGCGATAGCGCTGTCCAGTTCCTGGTTTGAATGGGCCGCCGACATCTGTGTTCGGATCCGATCCTGGTCACGCGGCACGACCGGAAAACTGAATGGCGCCACGTAGACGCCGCGTGCATCCAGTCCCCGGGCCATCTGTTGCGCAAGTTTCGGGTCGCGCAGCATCACCGGGATAATCGGATGTTCTCCCGGTAACAAATCGAACCCCGCAGCTCCCATATGACCGCGGAAATAAGCGGCATTAGCCATCAGCTTGTCGCGCAGCATGGTCGAGGATTCCAGCATGTCGAGCACCATGAGGGAGGTTGCGGCGATCACCGGCGCCAACGTGTTGGAAAATAGATAGGGCCGCGATCGCTGGCGTAACCATTCGATCACTTCCTTCCTGCCCGCAGTGTATCCGCCCGAAGCCCCGCCCAGGGCCTTACCCAGGGTGCCCGTGATGATGTCTATCCGGCCCATGACGCCGCAATGCTCGTGGCTGCCGCGCCCGGTTTTGCCCAGGAAACCGACGGCATGACTGTCATCCACCATGACCATGGCGTCGTACTTCTCGGCCAGATCGCAGATTTCACCAAGCCTGGCGATATAGCCATCCATCGAGAAAACTCCGTCCGTGGCAATCAGGCGGAAGCGACAGTCCAGGGCGGCCTTTAGCTGGGCTTCCAGATCCGCCATGTCGGAATTGGCGTAGCGCAGCCGCCTGGCCTTGCACAGGCGAACTCCATCGATGATCGAGGCATGGTTCAGCGCGTCCGAGATGATCGCATCCTCTGGCCCGAGCAGCGTTTCGAAAAGACCTGCGTTGGCGTCAAAGCAGCTCCCGTAGAGGATCGTGTCCTCCATGCCCAGGAAAGTGGAAAGCCGGGCTTCCAGCTGCATGTGCTCTTCCTGCGTACCGCAGATGAAGCGGACCGAGGACATGCCATAGCCGTAGCGGTCGAGCGCCTTGTGTCCCGCCTCGATCAATTCGGGGTTGCTGGAGAGACCGAGATAGTTGTTGGCGCAAAGGTTGATCAGCGATTTCCCGGAGGAAAGCGTCACCGTCCCCGCCTGCGGGCTGGAGATATTGCGTTCAGTCTTGAACAGGCCGGCCTCTTTCAAGGCATCGAGTTCGCGAGAGAGATGGGAAATAAAATCGTGCGACATTGGTGGCCTCTCAGGTTGTAACCAGGTTTTGCATCCAGTTGTGAAAATATCGGGCACGGCTGCGCTCGACGGCAACCAGCCAGTCGTCGGATTTTTCTCGGCTGACGATGATGGGAATGCTGGCGATGCGGGTTCGCCTGGTATGACCGACGGGCAGTCCGCCTTTGGCAAGGCTGATGAATCCCCCTTGTTTCAGCAGGTTTTCGGCATTATCCCCGCCCAACGAAAACCAGCATAGGAAGTCGGTAAAAGGACTTGCATGAGCCATCCGCTCCGGGAAAGCCAGGCCCACGCCATCGACGAGGGCAAATTCCTGTTCCAACGGACACAACAGCAACCACGAACGCGGGGTGAGCCAGATGCCCGTATAGGCGCCTTCTACCACCACGGCACCCGATGCGCGGGGCAGGCTGCAGCCAACAGACGCTTCCAGGCGGCCGATCACTGCGGAGTCGTCAACGCAACTGGAAAGCATCAGGCAGCCGAAGTCGGTACGTTCACAGACGGTGACGTCCGGGATCCCCAGTGGACCGAGCGGGATGCGACGACCAAATTCATGTCCGAGCGCGGATCTGGCTTGCAGGGTCACAGGTGTAGCCTTTCGTTGTCTGGGTCGACGAAGACTGGAGAGCATATCTCTGCCTCGGTTACCTTGCCATCGGCATAGATACGTACGGTTTCCCCCATGCGTTTCGCGCCACCCTCGATCAGCGCCATCGCGATATTTCCAGCACTCGGGCTATCACAGGCCGAGGTGACATTGCCGACTGTCTTGCAGGGCACACTGGTTTCGCCGGGGGCCATGATTCGCCCGCCAATTTCGATGCGGCCGCTGAGCGGGCGCAGGCCGACCAGTTGTTCGCGGTCTTCAGCGCGGTTGAACGGCAGCGAAAGCGAACGCTTGCCAATGAAATCCAGCGCTTTCTTGCTGACGATCCCACCCATGCCAATGTCCAGCGGAGTCGTACGCCCGCTGGTATCCGAGCCCAGATGCAGATAGCCTTTTTCAAGCCGCAGCCGCAGCCAGGCTTCCATGCCGATGGGCAGGGCATCCAGTTCTTTTCCAATGTCCAGCGCTTTTTGCAGGAGAGCCGCGCCGTAGCGGGCAGGAACCGAGATTTCATATTGCAGTTCGCCGGTGAAACTCACCCGTGCGACCCGCGCGGGGACGCCACTGACCTGCCCCTGGCGCAAATGCATATGCGCAAACGCGACGGCGGAAATGTCGAAATCAGGCTCCAGCCTCGACAGCAGATCGCGCGCCCGCGGACCGGCCAGCGCAATGACCGCCCAGTTAGATGTTACCGGCGAAATGGCAACCTTCAGGTCCGGCCATTCGGTCTGCCGCCATTTCTCCAGCCAGGCGGCAACGACCTCGGCATTACCGGAGGTTGGGCCGGCGAGGAACAAGCCGTCGTCGATACAGGCGAGAACGCCATCGTCGAAAATGATGCCATCTTCACGCAGCATCACCGAGTAGCGGATGCAACCGGGCTTCAGCCCCGCGATGTTCGACACGTAGAAGCGGTTGAGGAAGCCCCGCGCATCGGGACCGGAAACCTCGATCTTGCCCAGCGGCGACGCGTCAAACACGGCCACAGCCGTGCGAACCGCATTCATCTCTGCCGTGATGGCCGCTTCCCGGTCGGGTCCATTGCATGCGTACCAATCCGGGCGCTCCCAGCCGAAATCGTCGAAGCGGGCTCGCAGCACGATGTGATCGTTATGTGCGGGCATCAGCCTGCGCGGCGCATAGCCGTCCTGCTGCCGGTTGTGGGCGATCGCGTGCATACGCGTTGCCGTATAGGGTGGGCGGAAGGTGGTCGTGCCCACCTCATCCATCTTGCGCCCCGTCTGTGCGGCCAGGATCGCGAGACCATTGATGTTCGAGGTACGCCCCTGATCGGTGCCCATGCCAAGCGTGGTGTAGCGTTTCAAATGTTCAACCGAGCTGTAGTTTTCCTGCGCGGCCAGGGCCACGTCCGAAACTTTGACATCGTTTTGCAGGTCGACGAACATCTTCGCAGGCTTGCCGACGCTGGACCGCCAAAGCGGTTCGCCCCCAGCCGGCGAGATTTCAACATTGCATGCAGGCACAGCCGTTTTACCGCGGCTGATCGTCGCGGCGGCGGTAACGCCCTGCTCGAGCGCCCGTGCCAGTGTCCTGACGCCGGTCACAGCCCCGGCCCCGACCCAGCCATCGGGTAATTGCGGGCACAGGAACGCCGCGACTTCAGCGTCATAAACCGGTCTGGTCCCGCGATGCGCTGCCAGGTGCACAAGCGGCGTTACCCCACCGGCTACGGCCACCAGGTCGCAGGCGAGTGTCGTGATCCTGCCGTCGGCCGCGGCCAGTTTTACGCCGCGCACGTATTTGCCCCCCAGTACATCCGCAATCTGGTATCCGAAATGAACGCTTACACCCTGCGCGCGCGCCGCTTTCACACAGGTCGCCGGAGGTTCCGCGCGCGTATCGACAACGATGGGGGCTTGCAGACCCGCCTCGGTCATGGCAAGCGCGCTGAGATAGCCGCTGTCATCGGCGCAATAAACCAGCGGCTGCCGGCCGGGGGCGACCCCGTATTCGCCGATGAAGCGCCGGGCCGAGGAAGACAGCATCACCCCGGGCCGATCATTATTCTGGAACACCAGCGGGCGGTCGACCGCACCGGTGGCGAAGACCACTCGCCCTGCGTGCAATTTCCACAGGCATTCGCCGGCAACGCCGGAATCGTCGTGGAAGCTTTGCAGCAGCGTGAAGAAATTCCCCTCGTAGGCCCCGGTGACAAAGCTTGCGGGCAGGTAACGCCCACCCGCGGCCTGAAGCCGGCTGACAACAGCTGCCGCCCAGGCATGCCCGGGCTGCCCGTCGATTTCTGCTTTTTCCCACTGCAGCGAACCGCCGGGCCGCATTGCATCGTCGGCCAGAACAACGTCGAGCTCGAATCCGGACAACGCATCTGCAGCGGCGAGGCCCGCGGGGCCCGCCCCGATGATCAGAACGTCACAGCTGTCGTGGCGATGAAGTCTGACCCGGTTTTGCTTTACCTGATTCGGGCTGCCAAAACCAGCCGCACGGCGAATGGCTTCTTCATACCAGCTCCAGTTTGGCCACTTCAGTGTTTTATAATAGAACCCGGCAGACATGAAGCGCGCCGCGGCTGCGGTAAAAGGCGCCACGATATCGAAATCCGGCGAAGGCCAGCCGGTGACGCTTTTGCTCTGCAGCCCCTCGACCAGGCGGACCTGACCGGCGCGGATGGCAGGGTCATAGCCATATCCGTCCTGTACCGCGAGCATCGCGTTCGGATCCTCGACGCCGGCCGCATGGATACCGCGCGGGCGATGATATTTGAAGCTGCGCGCCAGGGTTCGCACCCCGTTCGCAAGCAGCGCCGAGGCCAGCGTGTCGCCCGCGAACCCAGTCATCTGACGGCCGTTGAAGCTAAAGCCGATCTGCTTTGCACGGTCTACATGACCGCCTGAGGAAAGCCGGAATCCCGTCATTGTGCCTTTCCTGCGGTTGCCAATTTCTGATCGAAGCGAACAACCTCGACCACATTGTGGCTGACCGTATCGCGGGCGACCTTGAACCACTGGCCGCAGCCCGACGCGCAGCACCATTGTTCCTGGTAAAGGCCTTTCGTGTTGTTCCGGAAATACAGGTAATCGGCCCAGGCCTCGTCACTTACTGCATCCGGTTCGGGGGGGCGTAGCAGTTCGGCCTCCCCGCCATAGCCAAGCTCTTCTTCGTGCCGGTCTTGCTGGCAATAGGGGCAGCGTATTACGATCATGTCGTGCTCGTATTCAATGGGCGATCCCGGCGGCGGCGCCTTCGTCCACCAACCTGTTGTCGCGGAAACGTTGCAGGGAGAAGGGCTGGGTCAGGTCATGCTGCCGCCCGGTCGCGATGGAATGAGCCAACAGATAGCCGCCAGCGGGGATAGCCTTGAAGCCGCCGGTGCCCCAACCGCAGTTGATATACAGGTTGTCGACCGGGGTCTGGCCGAGGATAGGCGAGCTGTCGGAGGAGATGTCGACGATTCCCGCCCAGTGGCGCATCAAGCGCATTTGGCCAAATGACGGAAACATCTCGACCGCCGCGGTCACCACCTTTTCGATCGTCGGAAAAGTGCCCCGCTGACCATAGGAGGGGTAAAGATCCAGCACCCCGCCCATCACCAGTTCGCCTTTCTGGGTCTGGTTGATGTAGACGCCAGTGCCGGGAGAGATGACGACATGGTTCAGCAAAGGCTTGACCGGCTCCGATACCATGGCTTGCAGGCAGTGGCTGGTGATGGGCAGACGGAAACCGGCCATTTGCGCAACCACGCCAGAATGGCCAGCCACCGCCACACCCACCCGGCCGGTTTGGATCCGCCCGTGGGAGCTGCGCACGGCTGTGATCCTGCCGGCTTCGAAATCGAATCCTTCCACGGCGCAATTCTGGATAATATCCACACCCAGCTTGTCGGCCGCGCGCGCGTAGCTCCAGGCGACCGCGTCGTGGCGAATCGTGCCGCCGCGTCTTTGCAAAAACGCCCCCTGGATCGCGTAGCGGGGATTGTCGCCGATATTCAACAGGGGCAACATCTTGCGGACTTCCTCGACACCGATGATCTCGCCGTCCAGGCCGTTGCAATTCAGCCAGTTGGCCTTGTGCCGCGCGAACTCCATCTGGTGTTGATTGTGGATCAGCGTCAGCCAGCCGCGCTGTGACAGCATGATGTTATAATTCAGGTCCTTGCCAAGCGTTTCGTAAAGGCGCAGCGCCAGGTCATACACACTGGCGCTTTCCGGGAACATGTAGTCCGAGCGCACGTTGGTCGTATTTCGACCCGTATTGCCGCCGCCGATCCAGCCCTTTTCCAGCACCGCGATATTGTTCATGCCGTGCTCTTTCGCGAGGTAGTAAGCGGTGGCGAGACCGTGACCACCGCCGCCAATGATCACCGCATCGTAGTGCTGTTTCGGTTGCGGCGTACGCCAGGCAGGCTCCCACCCGCGATGGCCACTCAGACCCTGCCATACCAGGTTTGCAAGGTTATAGTTCATGGGTGAATCGTCTGCTAATCCGGGTTGCGGGACACGAAAATGCGCTCAGCCTCTCGCACCGCATCCCGATCGAGTTCAAATCCGAGCCCCGGACCTTCCAGTCGGGGCAAGAACCCGGCCTGCGGCTGGATATCCGGTGAGCTCAGCAGGTCGAATTCGAGAAATTTGATCATGTGCTGGTTGCCGTCATCCAGGTTCGGGCACGAGACACCCACCTGATGTGCGGCGCAGGTCGTAATACCGGATTCATATAGGCCGTGGAGGCATATATTCAGCCCGTGCCGTTGAGCGATGCGCGCGACATCCGCCAGGCGCGCCAGGCCACCTGTCTCATGCGGGCCGATCACGATCAGGTCGGCGGCCTGTACCGCACATACCGCCTCGGCATCCTGCGGTGAAAAGACCAGTTGGTCCGCTGCAATCCCGACTGTCGAATGCTGGCGCACCTGTTGCAGTGCCGAGAGGCTTTCGGCATCGGTCGGTTGTTCGATAAACTCCAGCCTGTATGGTGCAAGCAGGTCCATCATGCGTCGCGTTTCCAGCACCGACCAGGCCTCGTTCGGATCTATACGCAGGTGCGCATCGGGGCCGGCGACATCACGCACCGCGGCCACGTTCGCGATATCCTGTTCGGCGCCGAAACCTGCCTTGAAATAGAGGATCGGGAATCCCTGGTGGACAAGTTCGGCTGCATCGGCGGCTAGTTCTTCGGTCGAATCGCCCATGGCAAAACCGTGATAGCCAACCTTTTCGTGCCTGGCGCCGCCGAGAAGCGTACAGGCAGCCCGCCCCGTCGCCTTACCCATCACGTCCCACAGCGCCATTTCCAGCCCGGCCAGTATCTGCGCCCCGAAACGCGGCGCGCTGCAGGTTCCCTGCGCGCGAAACAGTGCGGTATATGCTTCGTGCCAAAGCGTGCGGTGCGCAAACGGATCGCGCCCGATCATCAGCCTGGCTGCGAGATCCATCAGGCGCTTGATTGCGTGACCCGAGGGGCCTCCGATCGACTCGCCGTAACCGACGATGCCGCTATCGGTTTCGATTTCCACCAATACGATTTCCGCACCTTCGATCACCCCGTGCGCCCAGTGAAAAGTTTGCGCGTAGGGTAAAAACAACGGCCGGGTGGTGATCCGTTCGATGCGCATGGTCTTCTCAGTTTCCATACAACAGGTTCGGCAGCCACAAAGCCACCGAGGGGGTATAGGTCGTGATCAGCAAGGCCGGTAGCCAGGCGCCGCAGATGAGTATCATTGTCGGCCCCAGCGTCTCGTTGATCTTGGCCTTGCCGATTCTGGTCGCGAGATAGAGCAACGGCGCCGTGGGTGGCGTGATGTTGCCCATCCCCAGATTGACACCGAGAATGGCCGCGAAGTGAATGGGGTCGACCCCGATCTCAACGGCGACCGGCAGCAGAATCGGAGTCGACAACAGCACACCGCTGACATCATCCATTAGCATACCGACAATAATCATGAAAATGTTCAGCATCAGCATAATCACCAGAGGATTTTCCGACACGCTGCGCAGGCCAGCCAGAATAATATCGGGCAATTCTTCGAAGATGAAGAGGCGGCTCAGGATCATTACGACAAAAAGCATTACCATCACCACACCGGTGGTTATACCGGCATCGACAAGAACATCGCCGAAGTTCTTCAGTGTCAGCCCGCGATAGATCAGAAACCCGACCGGTATGGCGTAAATGGCGGCCACGCCAGCCGCTTCGGTAGGGGTCATAAGCCCGCCGTAGATGCCGCCGAGAATGATGATCGGCATCAATAGTGCGGGTGTTGCCCGGCCTGTCTGGGCCGCGGTGCTTTTGATGACCTGGATCGGCGTTGCATACTCGTTCATCTGTATCTTGTCATTGCGGCGCAACATCAACAGGTTAGTGATAGCCAGCAGGATCACCACAATGATCCCGGGGATGACCGTGGCGAGAAAGCACTTCAGAACCGAAAGCTGCGCCACCCAGGCGTAAAGTATCATCAGGGCGCTCGGCGGTATCAACAGACCCAGCGGCGCTGAGCAGGCCAGCAGAGCGGCACTGTGGCCCGGGGGATAACCACGTTCGGCCAGCTTGGGAAAGAGTACCGAGCCGATGCAGGAAAGCGTTGCGGCGGCGCTGCCGGAAATGGCCCCGAACACGGCCGAGGCGAGAACACCCGCAACCCCCAGGCCGCCACGTAGACGCCCGAATACGGTTTCGGCGATGGCGACCAGCGGATCGGCAATTTTGCCCTTTTCCATCAGCCCCCCGGAAAGAATGAACAGCGGGATCGCCAACAGGACAACGCTATTCATCTTGCTGTAGCCGACAGGAATCAGCGTGTCGGCGCTGTAGTCACCGAAATAAACCAGAAACACGGTGGCAGCGCCAAAGGCGAACGGGACAGCGACCCCAATTACCAGGCACGCCAGTAGAATAACCAATGATAATAATACGATCTCCATCGCTTACGCCTCCTGGCCATGGTCGGAGGGCGGGCTAGAAAGGCGGCGCCACAAATGGATGATCGAGTGAAGTGTCATCAGGATGAATCCAATCGCGATCGCGGATTGCGGCACCAGCAGGGGGATCTTCCAACCCGGCGTAACCGGCCAGCGTTCGACGGCAAACTGAATCAGCAGGAAACTCCAATAGGTCAGTACCAAAAGCACTGCTATCTCGACTATGTCGCGTAGCAACGAGATTTTTCGCGTGGCGGCCGTATCTCCATAGATGGACTGGATAAAGTCCGCCTCGATATGCGATTTTTCAAAGGACCCACCCGCTGCCCCGATGAAGTAAAGCCAGAAGGCAAAGACCAGCAGGATTTCCTCTGCCCCGTAGAAATCCAGGGAAAACAGGTAGCGTGCCAGAAACGAGGCCACGACGATAATCATGATCGCCAGGTTGCAGATGATCAGAATGGAGCGCTGCGCCCATTCGAGCTTGTTTAATAGCATAACGATGTCTCCTGATTTCCGTTCGATCTGTTGACCCTGATGTTCCAGCCTGGGTGAATTTTTAGATACCCGCGCGGGTACTCGTCCCGCGCGGATTTAATCCCGGTCTATTATTCGACGTCAGATTTCAGGCAGTTCACCAGTTCCGAGCCAAACCGCTCTTCCAGCGCCGGCCATGCCGCGGCACGGACGTCCGCCACGAAATTTTTGGCTGTCTCGCCGGAGAAGTCATGCACCTTGATACCCTTTTTCGCCAGCTTGGCGAGGAATTCAGCGTCTTCGGCTTCTGAGCGTTTCACTGCATCCTGAGCTGCGGAGGCGAGCGCACTGGAAACCACTTGCTGCTGCTCAGCCGTCAGTTTTTGCCAGCTCTTTTCACTCATCACATAGGCGGTTGCCTCGACATAGGCGCGATAGGGAATGAATTCCGTCACGATGTCGCTGAAGCCGGTGTAATTGAGTGCGGCAGTGCCGCCGATCCAGCCATCGGCCACCCCGGTTTGAAGCGCCGGATAGAGGTCTGCATAAGCGATCGTCGTGCCACGGAAACCCATGGCCGAAGCGCCAGCACTGAAGGTGTCGATCGGGGGGACGCGGATCAGGACACCCTTATCAACCCCGGCTTCGAAGAGGTGCTCAGCGGGCTTGGTCAGCGCCACGCCGATGAAGCCTTCGGGAACTATGCCCATCAGGCGTACGCCGAGCTTGGCCTGCATGTCGCCATAGGCCTTGTAGAAGCAGGAACCAGGCGAATAGATCCGGCGCATTTCGTCATAGTTGCTAACCAGGAATGGGAAAAAGTTCGCCTCCAGGTTAGGGTCGAGCTGGCTCGGGACCGAGAGATGCGCGATATCGACATTGCCGCGGATGACGTCTTCGTAGACCAGCGTATAGTCACCGAGCTGGTTAGAAGGGAACACTTTCGCCGACAGGCCGACGTCGGCGGCTTCGATGTCTTTGGCAACTTTTTTCAACGCGGCCGTTGCCGGATGATCTGTAGCGTGCTGTCCTGAAATTTTCAGCCGAGTGTCGGCCATTGATGGAGACGTCGCCGAAATGGCGACCACAACACTTGTCACAAGTGCGATCAGGCTAGGCTTGAACATTGGATTTCCTCCGCATGGGTGAATTATGAATTTTGTTAGCCGATGGTATGGTGTCGAAATGGAGGTATAAATAATTGTATAAAAAAAGACATTTACTGTATAAATAAGCAGATTCATACCTGCATCGAGCCAATGCAAACCAACTTGAAGTATGCCTCGCTGTTTCCCCGTCCCGTGGCCATGTCGGTTCGCAAACCCGATTTACGTGTTGGATTTATTCTTGCACCGCGATTCTCGTTGCTGCCAGTGGCCAGCTTCCTGGACGCGTTGCGCCATGCTGCGGACGAGGCTGATTTCAGCCGACAGATCTATTGCACCTGGAAAATTATCGGTCCAGCGGGTTCTTCAAATGTTTCATCGAGCTGCGGGATCGAAGTCGGGATCGAGGCAACCTATGATGATCCCCGGGAGTTTGACCATGTCATCGTTGCGGGCGGGCAGCTGCCTTACTGCCTTGATGTGCCCCAATCGACGCTTGATTTTATCGCGGCAACACGTCGGGCAGGTGTCGGGCTTGTAGGACTATGCACAGGCAGTTACATTCTTGCCGAAGCGGGAGTCTTGAAAGGACTACGTTGCTCCGTGCACATTGAACATGAGCGACAATTCCGAATCCTGTATCCTGAATCCACGCCTGTCACCGATCAGCTAATTGTCGAGGATCACGGAATCCTGAGCTGTCCCGGGGGTAGCACTGGTCTGGATCTTGCCTTCTCGATCATCCGCAAAAGCTGTGGTCGGGCGCGAGCGGTCAAAGCACTGACTTCGCTGATGATCGGGCGCGATCGCAGCGCCGAAATCGCCCCTGACCGGGAATACGCTTATTTGACAACCTGCGGCCATGACAAGGTCGAGAAAGCGCTTGGCATAATGGAGAGCTATCTTTCTATGCCTTTTCCTATCTCAGAACTGGCAAACATGCTGAACATTTCCAAAAGTGGCTTGCAAGCAGCGTTCATGCGCCATGCAGGCGTAGGTCCGCAGGAGGTATGGCGGAATATCAGGTTGTCTTACAGTCGTTGGCTTTTGCTAAATACAAACAGAGCCATAACGCAAATCGCCTTCGAATGCGGCTTTTCGGATGCCGCGCATTTTAGCAGATGGTTTCAACGCAAATTCGAGCACTCACCTTCAAAATTCAGAAGAAAAAACTCACTGGGAAATACTATGCTTTGAGGAATACCGCCAAACTGGAAGCGAGAAATCTGCGCTATCAGATCGATACAAACCATTCCCAGTTTATCTAAACGTCACCGGAGAACTGACCAGATATTCTGAGCTTCTGAAATTTGAAGTTTAATATCTTTTAGACGAAGATCAGAAGAAGTTGAACAAGCTTTAGGCTACTTTCAAAGTTTTACATTTAAAGAATCAAATTATAGATCATCTCACTTGCAGATGTGCTTTGTGAGCGTCTACTTGGGGTGGTGAAGAGCCGATCAATTTTTTATGCCTAACGGCGGCAAAGGGCAGATACTGTAGAAAGTGTGCCGTAAGCACACAAATTGGCAGCACAGGAAGTTCTACTGTATTTGTGGATAAGCTCATTCGAAGATGGTGTGTGCATCAAACAGCATCTCGTGGCTTTGCATCAGATAGGCCCGTAAGACAAAGGAACGGCTGTAGCAGAGCTTGAAATGCGCCACCTGAAGGCTTGAAATGCGCCACCTGAAGCTTGGTGCTGACCGCATTGATCACCACCCAGTCTTAGCTTCAGTCAAACTGGAAGGCCTCTCCCGGTGCGAACTGTAATGGCACAAAGGTGTTTTTTACCGGCATTGCGCAGGGCCTCTTTCTGCGATTCCCGCCATAGGCGTGCAAAAGCCGCGACCCGGTCATACGATCCGGTAAAGCCAGGATCTACCAGGTCGCGGTTGAGTTGTTTGACGGAGCGTCGGTACTTGCGATGCCGCCGGGTCTCTCGGAACAACCAGCTGGTTAGCGTGAGCTCGTAGTCGTCCAGTTTGCTCGGCGTTTTACGTTTAGGATACCGGGGTTCAATAACAAGGGAAATTCGACTCTGATCGAGTAGGTGATCAGATAAAAATTGATGGTGTTGCATGTGAGAATCAAAAGGGGTTGTGTATTATGGGACAACCAGTTCAGACAACGCGACCCGCAGTTCCAGGACCAAAAGGCCCACTACGGCAAGCGAAAAAGGCTCGCGACCCGCAAGACGCCGGCCACTCATTCCGCCAGCGAGTTTCAATTCGATCCGGTGTCTAAAACCTGCAATTGTCCGGCGGGCAATTCACTGAGTCTGCGCAGTGAACGGGTGGATAACATCGGCAATCGGAAATTATTCTTCGAGGGTAAATTGCGCCAATGCCGGGACTGTGAAATCAACGCTCAATGCATGCGGAACCCCTCGGCCGCGGGGCATCGCAAGGGTAAAGGGCGGCAGGTCTCGTTCATCATCGAAAAACGACAAGCCGGAGCGACCCATACCGACTGGATGAAGGCACGAATCGACAGTGAACACGGAAGACACATCTACTCTCACCGAATGTCGGTGGTAGAACCGGTATTCGGCAACATCGGGACAAACAAACGGCTCCGTCGGTTCGGATTACGAACCAAGGACAAGGTTCAGGCGCAGTGGCGGTTATATAGCCTGGTTCACAACATCGAGAAGATCGCGAACTACGGAACGATACCGGCTTGAAGCGCAATCGACCGGTTGCAATCAAGCCCGGATCGCGACAATATCGGGCGAACCAAAATGACTTGGCTGATGCAGATGTTCCGTTTGAATACATGCGTTTTTCTACAGCCTCGTTAGAGTGCACTACAAAACGGAGAAGTCATCATGGAAGATACAAAAGAATTTATCGAACATTATCGACCAATACTGCTTACATATTTAGACGCAAAAAATAATGAATCGGCAGGGCAACCTGGACCACTAGAATTTATCGATGAGGTATTGAATAGTTGGTCTCAATTTGCAAAAGGTCGGGTACTTAGAGAACCGAGCCAGCAAGAAAGGACATTCTGGTTTGCATTGTATCAACTTGAGGAACTCGTTGAATATCCACCAATGGGCCAACCTGATCCGTACGAGGGAATTCTTATGCAAAATCTTGCAGAGGTTCGCGAGCTATTGAGAGATGGGGGTATACTCCCAGATGGATTTTTTGCATCTAGACCAGGAGAAGATCCAGGTGCACTCTAACAACAAGCGCATGCAGTCGGACGCCAGCAAAGCTGGCGCCGCTGATGCGGGGCGTCACGCCGCATAATTGACATACTAAAAATGGTATATATACTGTTTTTAGTATGTGGGAGATATATGAGCATCGGAAAGCTGTTCGCCAAATTCTATCTCTGCCGATAGATATCCAAAAAAGGTACGAGAAATGGAAAGACATTGTATCCATTTCTGGTCCGCCGGGCCTTCGGTTGATTAAGGGCTTTCACGATGAGTCCTTGCGAGGAGATTGGAAGGGTTTTCGATCTTCCAAACTTGGAAAGCAATTTAGAGTTATCTATCGCATCGAGAAGGAACGTATATTAGTTCAGGTAGTTAGCGTTACGGCGCATGACTACAGGAAGAAATGAAATGAAAGAATTCGCCATTGCAGAAAAGCATATAGAGGTATCGGTCGGAGAGTCGGTTCGAATCATTCGTGAGTTGCAAGAACTCAGCCAAAATGAATTGGCCCGGCTCACTGGAATCCCCCAATCTACAATTTCGGCTATAGAAAATGACCGCGTAAATCTCGGTGTCGAGAGGGCGAAACAATTAGCTAAAGCATTGAAATGTCATCCGGCCGTATTGGTTTTCCCAGGATGGGATATTCACAATGCAGCGTAACAAGTGGTTGCAGTTGACAGCCTGCTGCGCAGGCTGCAACTGAACACAGGCGTTAGAAGGCTTTGTGCCAATTGAGATGAAACCAAACATTTTATCAACTTCCCTGGTAGTGCTTATGCTGAGTGTATACAGCATCGGCAACGCAACTGAGCCAGATAATGCAAGACCACCAGAGGGGTATGTACCAAATAGTGAGGTGGCAATTAGAATCGCCCTGGCAGTTTGGGAGCCAATTTATGGCCATGAACAAATAGCTAGTGAGTCGCCTTATATTGCAAAATTAAAATATGGCATCTGGCATGTATCGGGATCGCTTCCCGAAGGCTGGGTGGGAGGTGTAGCCGAAATTGAGATTGATAAAGAAACGGGCAAGATAATTCGAGTAAGTCATGGAGAGTAACCAGCTGCCATAACAAGGCGCTGCAGTCGGACTGAATGCCCGCTACGCGCTCACTTTGCCTCAGAGCGCAGCGTTATGCGGCTTGACCGTGTTGCGCAACATGCTACACTACTGCAATGATCAAGCCCTTCAAACACAAAGGCCTGGAGAAGTTTTACGAAAGTGGCAGCACTAAAGGAATTCAAGCAAATCACACCAAGAAGCTGAGAATGCAGCTGACAGCCCTGGGCACCGCCGCCCAATCTATCGATGACATGGACATCCCTGGATACCGATTACATCAACTTACTGGCGACAGGAGAGGTATCTGGACTATCACGGTAAACGCGAATTGGCGTCTCACTTTTAAGTTTGAAGAAGGAAATGTTTATATATTGAATTACGAGGATTACCACTAATGGCTATGCACAATCCCCCTCATCCCGGAGAGTTTATTTCAGCCACGTATATGGAGCCATTTGAGCTAAGTTGCCGCTATCTGGCATCAAAGTTAAACGTGGCGGCGTCAACATTAAATAGAGTGCTGAAAAAACAAAGTGGTGTCAGCCCAGAAATGGCACTTCGGCTTTCCAAATCTTTAGGTCGTAGTCCTGAGAGCTGGCTTGCCATGCAGGATGCCTATGATCTATGGCAGGCAAGGAAACAGGTGAAACTAGGCAAAGTTAAAAAAATATCCCTCACCGCCGCATAACAAGCAAATGCAGCCGGACGCGGCCAAGGCCGCGCCGCTGATTTGAGCGTTATGTGGCATACAACAGATTTACGCGAGCGAACAAACGGTAAGACGGCTTCAGCGCCGACATCAAACGTATCAGACCTACACCAGTTGAGCATTGACATTGATTTTGTCGAGTTCGCAATCGCGATCATCGCCGAATACTGGTTTTTGAACTAAATTAGTGCTTACAATGGCTTTTCTCTACAGCTTGAGGTGTATCACGATGGATGATAATGCCGAACTAGGAATTGCAGTTTCCCACACCAAAGCAGCACAGAATAAACTAGATCATGCGAAAGGATTTACGCGTCAACATGACTGGGGCATCAGCCATCTCAACGAGCGGATATACGGCATGTTCATCATGCTGGTTATGGTAATTTTAATCAGTGCCTGGGCATTCGACATTCCACCCCTTATTCGTTATGCAGTGACCATCGGCGCCGGGGCTATTTTCGTATACTGCAAAAGTATGGCAACAAAGCGGAAGAAAGATATGGATAAGTTGCGAAAGCAGCAGGTCAAGGAACATTCGAAAAGAGATTTGGGCTGGATAAATCAAAGGGATTAGTAGCGTAAATATTTAAACAGTCACAGGATCAAAAGTTCATCATTGCTTAGCTATGTGTTTCTGCGATGCATAAACCAATCTAGATACTGCCTAATTTCCGTTTTCTGGACGGGGGTTTCCGCCCACGACTAACGTTTGAGGATTCGCTTTGGGCACTAGTTCGCCGTACCAAAATAATGAGCACATGCCACATAACACATATGAGCCTTCTACAAGTCAAGGGCAATAAGAGATTGTCACCTATGCCGAAGGCATCAGTGACAGTTCTCATCAATCAAAGTTAAAGC
>Ga0102952_1000327_pt1 | contig 19303 bp, 18 predicted proteins | sample SalPon2A_C_D1_MG_FD_78506 | JGI IMG/M metagenome (GOLD analysis project Ga0102952, IMG submission 78506) | Soil microbial communities from South San Francisco under conditions of wetland restoration - Salt Pond MetaG R2A_C_D1_MG | ecosystem: Environmental > Terrestrial > Soil > Wetlands | place... | reverse complement strand
GGCGACCGCATCCTCGTGACCGGGCGCCTCGGCGAGTCGGCCCTCGCGCGCGCCCGCGCCGGGCGCGTGATGCACGTCCCCGAGCCGCGTCTCGCCGCGGGCCAGGCGCTGGCGCGGGCGGCCTGGGTGGGGGCCTGCATCGACCTCTCCGACGGGCTCGTGGCCGACCTGCGCCACGTGCTCGAGGCCTCGCACGTGGGCGCGCGCCTCTCGGTGGCCGCGCTGCCGCGCCGCCGCGGGTTCGACGCGGCCTGCCGACGCGCCCATCTCGACCCGGCGCGGACCCTGCTCGGCGGCGGCGAGGACTACGAGCTGCTCTTCACCGCGCGGCCCGGGGCGCCGTCGGCCGCCGCGCTCGAGCGGCGGCTCGGGGTCGCCGTGTCCGAGATCGGGGACGTCGTTGCGCGCGGCCTGCGCATCGACGGCGCCACGCCGACTGGTCGCGGTGGCTTCCGTCACTTCTGATCGCTCGCATCGCGCCGATCCTCCATCCACCCGCGATTTCGAGCCGACTTCGAATCAAGCTCGTGTGTGCAGGGTCCGATGGGACCGACAGGAGCCCCGGTGAAGGCGCGCATTCTCATCGTCGACGATGCACCCTGCCAGCGCGACCGCACGGCCGCGCTGCTCGAGGCCGACGGCTTCGAGGTCGTCGGGACGGCCGGCGATGGTCACGAGGCCGTCGAAGCCTTCCATGCCCTCGATCCCGATCTCGTCACCATGGATCTCATGCTCCCGAGCTGCTGCGGCGTCGAGGCCGTGCGCCGCATCCGCGCCCTCGACCCCGAGGCGCGCGTGCTCGTGACGAGTGCCCGCGGGCAGGAGGCCCTGGTGATGGAGGCCCTCCAGGCCGGCGCGAGCGACTTCGTGGTGAAGCCCCTGGCGCGCGAGACCTTGCTGCACGTCCTGAAGAAGGTCCTGCCGCTCTAGTCCGTCGCGTAGCCCAGGGCCTCGAGCGCTGCCTTCAGCTCCTCGTCCATCTCGGGCGCGGGCTTCGCCTCGTCGGTCCGCGGCGGTCGGCGGGTCGGAGCCGGGAGCCACGCCTCGAGACGCGCGCGGTCGGGGTCGGCCGAGCCGAGGTCGTGGCGCTCCTCCGGGTCGCGCTCGAGGTCGAAGAGGCCGACGAACTCGCCGTCGGCGCGCCGGATCAGCTTCTTGCCGCCCAGGACCACGCTCTGCTGGATGCGCTGCTGGCGGAATCCGGTCGCGCTGAAGATCGGCCGTGGCCCGGCGGGCTCGCCCCGCAGGAGCGGCAGGAGGCTGCGACCCCGAGCCGTCTCCGGCAGCGGAGCCCCGATCCACTCGGCCACCGTGGGCAGCACGTCCACCAGGCTGACGGGCGCCGCGCTGCGGCCGCGGCCGAGCCCCGGCGCCCGGACGATCAGGGGAACCCGGACGAGCTCTTCGTACAGCGTGCCACCGTGCCAATAGCTCCCGTGGTCGAGGAACTCCTCGCCGTGGTCCGCAGTCACCACGATCAGGGTGTCGTCCATCAGGCCGCGCGCCTCGAGCGCGTCGAGGAAGCGCCCGAAGTGATGGTCGAGATAGCGGATCTCGCCGTCGTAGTTGCTCTCGAGCTCGGCGAGCGCCTCGGGGCCGATCGTCACGACGCGATTGTCGAGCGAGTCGTAGCCGATGCCGTTGTCCGGCTCGTGGGCGGGAAGCAGCGAGCGGCTCGACCGCCACTGCGAGTCGCTGGGTAGATCGCTGAAGCCCTCGTGGAAGCGGTAACCGTCGTGTGGGTCGATGTTGTGGACCAGCAGGAAGAAGGGCTCGCCCCCGTGCTCGTCCAGGAAGGCGATGGCCCGGTCGTAGAGCGCCTCGGCGTCCCGGCGCCCCTCGAACACGAAGGAGTCGAAGTCGCGATCCATGCCCGACCGGTAGTGCGGCTGCGCGACGATCGCCTTCGCGTGCAGGCCGCGTTGGCGGACGATCTGCTGAAGGGTCGGCGTCGCCGCCGAGAGCCGATCCCTCGGGCGCTCGCGGTAGATGCCGTGCTCGAAGGGGTACTGCGAGGTCAGCAGCGAAGCGATCGCCGGCCGGGTCCACGAGGCGGTCGAGCGGGCGCGATCGAACACGAAGGCCTCGCTCGCGAAGCCGTCGAGCCGGGGGCTCGTGCCCCGGCCGTACCCGTACGAGCCGAGGTGGTCGGCGCGCAGCGTGTCCACGACGACGAGCACGACGTTCCGGGGGCGGTGGCCGGCGACCCATCGCCCGATCGGCAGGGACGCGGCGAGCGCGAGGGCCAGGGGCAGGGCCGCGAGGGCGACCCGGGCGCCGGGCGCGACGCGAGCGGGGCTCGGAACGGCGGCGCGGAGCCGGCGTCCCGCTTCCGATACCGACATCACCACCCAGGGTACTGCCCGAGCTTCCCGGACGTCACCTGCCATCGCCTTCCGAAACGGACTACCGTCCTGCGATGGATCGCGACCGCCTCCGTGCCCTGCTCGAGGATGTCCGCCGCGGCGCGGTGGCGCCCGAGGACGCCGCCGCCGCGCTCTCGGACGTGCCTTTCGTCGACACCGAGCACGCGCGGGTCGACACCCACCGCGCCCTGCGCCACGGCCTGCCCGAGGTGATCTACGCGCCCGGCAAGACGCCCGAGCAGATCGTCGAGGTGATGGAGGTGCTGGGTCGCGCCCGGCAGGACGTGCTCGTGACCCGGCTCGAGGCCGACGCCGCGGCGATCGTTTCGGCCCGGACCGGAGGCGAGTACGACCCGCGCTCTCGCCTGCTCTGGCACGGGCGCCGCGAGGTGCCGATCGAGGGCAAGGGCACGATCGCGGTCGTCTGCGCCGGCACGGCCGACCTGCCCGTGGCGGCCGAGGCCGAGGGAGTCGCGCGCCGCTTCGGCAACAAGGTCGAGACCCTGCGCGACGTGGGCGTGGCCGGGATCCACCGGCTGCTCGAGTCGAGCGCGCTGCTGCGCTCGGCACGCGTGCTGATCGTGGTGGCCGGCATGGAGGGCGCCCTGCCCTCGGTGGTGGGCGGCATGGTGGACAAGCCGGTGATCGCCGTGCCGACCTCGGTCGGCTACGGCGCGTCGTTCGGCGGCGTCGCGGCGCTGCTCGGCATGCTCACGAGCTGCGCCTCCAACGTCACCGTGGTGAACATCGACAACGGCTTCGGCGCCGCCTACGTGGCGACCCTGATCAATCGCCTGTGAGCCGGAAGCGCCGCAAGGAGACGGCGCCCGGCGCGCGCGTCCTCCACCTCGACACGTTCGCGGGCTGCGCGGGAAACATGTTCCTGGGCGCGCTGCTCGACGCGGGCCTCGACCGCCACGAGCTCGAGGCCGACCTCGCGGGGCTCGGCGTGGCGCACCGCCTCGAGGTGGCGCGCGTCGAGCGCGGCGCGCTCGCGGCGACCTGGGTGGACGTGGCGCTCCCCGAGGCGAAGAAGAAGGGCAAGAAGAAGCGCCACCACCCCCCTCACGATGGCCATGGTCCTGGCCACGCGCATGGCCACGGCCGCCACTGGGGAGAGATCCGCGACCTGCTCGAGGGCGCGAAGCTCGAGCGCGGCGTGCGCGACCTGGCGCTCGCGATCTTCGAGGCCATCGGCCGCGCCGAGGCCCGGGTGCACGGGATCGAGATCGAGCGTGTCCACTTCCACGAGGTCGGCGCCGTGGACGCGATCGTGGACGTCGCGGGCGCGGCCATCGCCGTCGCGCGCCTCGGCATCGAGCACGTCACCGCCTCTCCGCCGGCCCTCGGTCACGGCTCGGTCGAGACGCAGCACGGCCGGCTGCCGCTACCGGCGCCCGCGACGCTCGAGATCCTGCGGGGCATCCCCACGGTGCCGGCCCACCTCGAGTGGGAGACCGTGACGCCGACGGGCGCGGCGATCCTCGCGGTGCTGGTGGACGAGTTCCGGCCGATGCCGGCGATGACGGTCGAGGCGATCGGCCACGGCGCGGGGCGCGATCGCGAGGGCCCCATGCCGAACGTGCTGCGCGCGATCCTGGGCCGCACGACGGCGCTCGACGCCGACCGTGTGGTCGGACTCGAGGCGAACCTCGACGACCTCGTCCCGGAGCACTTCGACCACCTGATGGAGCGGCTGTTCGATGCCGGCGCCCTCGACGTGGGGCTCCAGCACCTGCAGATGAAGAAGAACCGCCCCGGCTTCCTGGTGCGCGTGCTGGCGCGACCGTCGGAGCGGATCGCCCTGGCGCGCGTGCTGTTCGCCGAGTCCACCACGGTCGGCGTGCGGAGCGTCGAGTACGACCGCCTCGTGCTGCACCGCGAGTCGAAGACCGTGAAGACGCCCTACGGCAAGATCCGCGTGAAGCTCGTGCGCTCGCCCGACGGCCGCCGCGAGGCGTCGCCCGAGTACGACGACTGCAAGGCCGCGGCGCGCAAGCACGACGTGCCGCTGCGCGAGGTCGTGCGGGCGGCGGAGCGCGCCGCGCGCGACTAGACGGGAGGCAGCATGGGCCCGCTCGGCGGCAAGGTCATCCTGATTACTGGCGCGACGGGAGGGATCGGCCGCGCGGCCGCCATGGCCCTGGCCGCCATGGGCCCCGAGCTCGTGCTGCTGTGCCGCAACCCCGAGAAGGGCGAGGAGACGCGGCGCACCATTGCGCGCGAGACCGGCAACGAGAAGACCTCGCTCCTCGTCTGCGACCTGTCGAGCCAGCGGCAGATCCGCGAGGCGGCCGCCGACTTCCTTGCCGCGAACAAGCCTCTGCACGTGCTGTTCAACAACGCCGGCGTGCTCGAGCTGCGGCGCGAGGACACCGAGGACGGCATCGAGCGCACCTGGGCCGTGAACCACCTGGCCTACTTCCTGCTCACGAACCTGCTGCTCGACCGGCTGAAGCAGAGCGCGCCCGCCCGCATCGTGAACGTCGCCTCGGCCGCCCACGCCTCGGCGGGCGGGCCCCTCGACTTCGACGACCTCGGCGGCCGCGGTCAGGCCAACCCCATGCGCCGCTACGGCATCTCGAAGCTCGCCAACATCCTCTTCACCCGCGAGCTGGGGCGCCGGCTCGAGGGCACGGGCGTCACGGCCCACTGCTTCCACCCGGGCTTCGTGGGCTCGGGCTTCGCCACCAACAACGGCGTGATCTCCAAGCTCGTGATGGGCGCGGCCTCGGCCTTCAACCGCACGCCCCAGCAGGGCGCCGACACCGGCGTGTGGCTGTGCAGCACGCCCGCCACGCCCGAGAACGGCCGCTACTTCGTGGACCGCGAGGCGAGCTGGCCCAGGCGCTGGGGCCAGAGCGACGAGGACGGGGCGCGGCTGTGGGAGGCGAGCGCGCGGCAGGTGGCGCTGGTCTAGCGGGAGCGCGCGGCCGCGCCGCGGAGGCGGCGGATCCGCTCGTCAAAGGAGACTTTTCGATCCCGGAAGACTCGGACCGCGGACGCTCGGCGCGGAACCGATGCGCCGCGGTCCTCGGCCGTCGGCCGAGTCGAGCGATCGCAGATGGCTTGCCGTCCCTCGCGTCGCCGTCGCCGCGATACGCCTCGTGCGGCGGTCCACCGACTTCCGCAGCAGCAGCGGCGCCGGATGAAAGAAGGCCCCCGGAGCTCGCGCTCCGAGGGCCCTCGATGCGTTCGGGTCCGAGGACCCGCTCTACATCATGCCGGGCATGCCGCCCATGCCGCCCATGTCGGGCATGCCACCGCCGCCGGCGCCCTTCTCCTCGGGCTTCTCGGCGATCATGGCCTCGGTGGTGAGCAGCAGCGACGCGACGCTGGCCGCGTTCTGCAGCGCGGTGCGGACCACCTTGGTCGGGTCGATGACGCCGGCCTTGAGCAGGTCCTCGTACTCCTCGCTCGCGGCGTTGAAGCCGTGGGCGCCCTTGGAGTTCTTCACCTTGTCCACCACGATCGAGCCTTCGACACCGGCGTTCTCGGAGATCCGGCGCAGCGGGGCCTCGATGGCGCGACGGATGATGTTCACGCCGGCCTGCTGCTCGGAGTCGAGGTCGAGGGAGTCGAGGGCCTTCTGGGCGCGAATCAGCGCCACGCCACCGCCGGGGACGATGCCCTCCTCGACGGCCGCACGGGTCGCGTGCATCGCGTCCTCGACGCGGGCCTTCTTCTCCTTCATCTCGGTCTCGGTGGCCGCACCGACCTTGATCACCGCGACGCCGCCGGCCAGCTTGGCCAGCCGCTCCTGCAGCTTCTCGCGATCGTAGTCGGAGGTCGTGTCCTCGACCTGGTTGCGGATCTCGTTGCAGCGTCCCTCGATGTCCGACTTCTTGCCGGCGCCGTCGATGATCGTCGTGTTGTCCTTGTCGATCTCGATGCGCTTGGCGCGGCCCAGGTCCTTCAGCGTGACGTTCTCGAGCTTCAGGCCGAGCTCCTCGGCGATGACCTGGCCACCCGTGAGGATCGCCATGTCCTGGAGCATCGCCTTGCGGCGGTCGCCGAAGCCCGGGGCCTTCACCGCGCAGCACTGCAGCGTGCCGCGGATCTTGTTGACCACGAGCGTGGCCAGCGCCTCGCCCTCGATGTCCTCGGCCACGATCACGAGCGGCTTGCCCTGGCGGGCGACCTGCTCGAGCAGCGGCAGGAGGTCCTTCATGTTCGAGATCTTCTTCTCGTGGAGCAGGATCAGCGGCTCCTCGAGGGCGACCTGCATCCGCTCCGGATCGGTCACGAAGTAGGGCGAGAGGTAGCCGCGGTCGAACTGCATGCCCTCGACCACGTCGAGCGCGGTGTCGAGCGACTTGGCCTCCTCGACCGTGATCACGCCTTCCTTGCCGACCTTCTCCATCGCCTCGGCAATGATCTTGCCGATCTCGGCGTCGCTGTTGGCCGAGATGGTGCCGACCTGCGCGATCTCCGCGGAGTCGCGGGTGGGCTTCGACTGCTTCCTCAGCTCGTCGACCACGGCCGTGACGGCCTTCTCGATGCCGCGCTTCAGCTCCATCGGGTTGATGCCCGCCACCACCAGCTTGCTGCCCTCCTGGAAGATGGCCTGGGCCAGGACGGTGGCGGTGGTGGTGCCGTCGCCCGCGACGTCGGAGGTCTTGCTGGCGACCTCCTTCACCATCTGGGCACCCATGTTCTCGAACTTGTCCTCGAGCTCGATCTCCTTGGCGACGGTGACGCCGTCCTTGGTGACCGTGGGCGAGCCGAAGCTCTTCTCGATGACCACGTTGCGGCCCTTCGGGCCGAGCGTCACGCGCACGGCGTTGGCCATGGCGTTGACGCCGTTGAGCAGCTTCGAGCGCGCGTCGCTGTCGTATCGGACTTCCTTGGCAGCCATTTCGTCGTGGCCTCCTTTACTCGATCACGCCGAGGACGTCGTCCTCGCGGATGATGATGTGCTCGTCGCCCTCGAGGGTGACCTCGGTCCCGGCGTACTTGCTGAAGAGCACCTTGTCGCCCTTCTTGACGTCGAGCGCGTGGTGCTTGCCCTCGTCGTCGACCTTGCCCTTGCCGACGGCGATGACCTTGCCCTCGGCCGGCTTCTCCTTGGCGGTGTCGGGAATGATGATCCCGCCCTTGGTCTTCTCCTCGCCCTCGAGGCGCTTGACCAGGATGCGATCCTGAAGCGGTCGGATCTTCATGTTCGATCGATCTCCGTCGCCCCCGAGGGGGCTCCCCGTCGGGGGTTGAGCCAGCCGAACGCCCCCGGCAACCCTGCTCGGAGCATCGACTGGAATCTTTGGGGGCGGCCTTCGGGCCGCGGACTCGGCTCGTTTGGCACTCGGAGCCTCCGACTGCCAAAAGCGGGCGAAGCATAGGCGCGGCCGTCTCCCATGCAAGGCCCCGGCTCGAAAAAAGAAGGCTTGCCTCGCCGCGCGCAACCCGTCATCCAGAAAAGGGAATTCGGCGCGTCGCCGCGGCCGGCTCAAGTCGGGGCCGGGGGGCGGCCGATCCCAGGAGGGATCCCTCCCGAACCGGAGGCCCCATGGCGCTGCCCGGCCCGCTGATCGACGGCCGATCGGCCCGCGAGCTGTTCTCCACCTGGGTGGAGGAGGCCCTCGCCGAGGCCCGCCCGCCGCCGAGCCCCCCGACTGCCGCCTACCTCGTGGACCTGCTGGCCGAACGGCTGCGCGCCGACGCCGCCCCGGGCGAGGCGGAGCCGACCCTGGCCGAGGCGTGGCTGCGGGCCCGGGAGTGCGAAGGCGCCCGCCGCGCCCAGGGCCTGCGGGCCGTGGGCGACCGCGCGCTCTTCGTGGCGGGCTTCTTCGGCGAGAGCCTGACCCGCAAGGTCGTCGGCGTCGGCTACTACCGCGACATCGGGAGCGCGGCCTACGGCGACCTGTCGGCCCACCTGGGCCGGCCGGCCGGGGCCGGCGCGAGCTGGGACGTCGCCTGGCGCGACCTCTACGCCGAGCTGGCCGAGCGCTTCGGCGACTGCCTCGAGGTGCTCGGCGCCGTGGCCGACCGCGCGCGCTCGGGCCGCATGGGCGACGTCCTCCACCTCTACGACCGCTGGCTCGCGACCGGGAGCCCGCGCGTGGCGCGCCGGCTCGCGGCCCTCGGCTGCGTCGTCGGCAGCCTCCCTCGGGCGAGCCTCCAGTGACCGGCGCCGCGCTCGCACGCCGCTCCGTCTTCCGGGCACAGCGCCAGCTCGACGCGCTCTACCGCCTCGACGTTCGGGCCAAGGCCTGGCGCTTCCTGCTCAGCCCCGACGAGGTGCGAAATTGGATCCCCGCCGGCGCCCCGCGCTCGGGCCTGCTCGCCGTCGAGGAGGCCGGCGAGCTGTGGATCGGCCTCTACCTCGACCCGGCCGACCTGCGCGACCCCGACGCGGTGGTGGAGGAGACCAGCCACTTCGTCTGTCTCGCGTGGCACGCCGCCCAGGGCCGGCCCGTCTCGGCCCTGACCCTCGAGCTCCAGTCGGAGATCGACCGCTACCTGCTCGCCCGCCTGGCCGGGCGCGACCCGCTGGCTCACTTCCGCGACTTTCGGTTCGACGGCTGGATGGATCCGCCGACGCGCGAGCGCTACGAGCTGGCCCACGCCGCGGGCCACCGCTACTGCCGGGCCCTCGACGACCGCTTCCCGCACCGGGCCGACCTGCCCGGCCTGCTGCGCGAGCTGCGCGGCTTCTACCGCGCGCCCTCCGAGGCCAAGCTCCACCGCGCCCGTGCCGCCGCCTAGACCGGGCTCCTCGCGGTCGACCGAATCCACAGAACCGAATCACAGAACCGAATCGCGACTTGGCCCGTCCCAAGGGTGGGTTTGACTTCCTCCGGGGTGTCCGTCACCTTCGCGTGCGAAAACGCGGCGAAAGCTCGCGTTCTCGCCGCGTCGGCCAGCCGGCGAGATCCCGGGATCGTCCGCCTCGGAGGAGTCGAGTGGCGGCGCGCCGCGCCCAGCGCGCCGCCGTAGCGACATGGAGTCGACGGCATGGCCCTCACCAAGCGACAGCGCGAGATCCTCGACTACGTCCGCCTCTTCATCCGCGAGAACGGCTACTCGCCGAGTCTCGAGGAGATCGGCCGGCACTTCGGCCTGTCTTCGGTGGCGACCGTCCACAAGCACGTCCAGCACCTCGTCCAGAAGGGGCACCTGCGAAAGGCGTGGAACCGCTCGCGCTCGGTCGAGCCGGTCGAGCCGGAGGCGTCGGGGACGGAGATCCCGCTGCTCGGCACCGTGGCGGCGGGCGACCCGATCGCCGCGATCGAGATCCCCGAGAAGGTGACCGTGCCCGAGGCGCTCGTGCGCAACGGCCGGCCGCTGTTCGCCCTGCGCGTGAAGGGCAACTCGATGATCGACGAGCAGATCCGCGACGGCGACACCGTCATCGTGGAGAGCCGCCAGGACGCGCGCGACGGCGAGACGGTGGTGGCGCTGCTGCGGGGCGAGGAGGCGACGCTCAAGAAGCTCTACCGCAACGGCCGCACCGTCCGCCTCGAGCCGGCCAACCCCGACCTCGAGCCCATCGTGGTCCCCGCCGAGGACGTCGAGGTCCGCGGCGTCGTCACCGGCCTCGTCCGCGCCTACTGACCCCGGCCGAAACCGGCGGCGGGTCGTGAGTGGGGGCGGTTCGTCATGAAATAGAACCGTCCCCTTCGTCAGGGCCCGTGGTGGGCGAACGGGTTCGCATTGCGGGTTGCTTGACGGCGGGCGGGGTGGGGCTAGCCTTCGCCGCGTTCCAACTCCTTGGAATATCAAGAGGTTGCGGATGGTGCGGCTGACCCGCTCGATCGAGTTCTCGACCTCGCTGCGCTGTCGCCGGGGCGACCTCTCGGACGCCGAGAACGAGCGGCTCTACGGCGCGGCGGCCCGCACCCACGGCCACAACTACCGGCTCGACGTCACCCTGCGCGGCGAGGTGGACCCCGCGACCGGCATGGTCTTCGACCTCGCCGAGCTCAAGGAGATCCTCGAGCGCGAGGTCATGGGCCGCTTCGACCACCGCGACCTCAACACCGACACGCCCTGGTTCGAGAAGGACGCGCCGACGCCCGAGAACTTCGCCGGCGTGATCCGCAGCCTGCTGCGCGAGGCCCTGCCCCCGGGCCTGCTCGACCGGGTGACGCTCCACCAGGACGCCGACACGACGGTCGAGATCGTCGAGGACCCCGCGTGATCGCGCTGTCGCGCCGCTACCACTTCCCCGCCGCGCACGTCCTGCGCAGCGACGCCTTCTCGGACGAGGAGAACGCCCGCCTCTACGGCAAGTGCTCGAGCCTCCACGGCCACGACTACGGGGTCGAGGTCACGGTGACCGGGCCGCTCGACGCCTCGGGCCGGATCGTCGCGCCCGAGCGGCTCGACGCGCTGGTGCGCGAGCACGTCCTTTCGCCCCTGGCGCACACCGACCTCTCGGAGCACCCGCTGTTCGCCGGGCGCATCAGCACGGCCGAGAACGTGGCGCGCGTGGTCCACGAGCGCCTCGCCGGCCCGATCGAGCGCGAGACCCCGGCCCGCCTGCTGCGCGTCCGCATCCAGGAGACGCGCAAGAACGGGTTCGAGTACGGAGACGACCGATGAGCGAAGAAGCGAACGACCCGATCGAGGGCTACGTCCACGCCATCCTGAAGGAGCTCGGCGAGGACCCGGGCCGCGACGGCCTGCTCAAGACGCCGGGCCGCGTGGCGCGGTCCTTCCGCTTCCTCACCTCGGGCTACGAGCAGAGCCCGCGCGAGATCCTGAACGACGCGCTGTTCGAGGTCTCCTACGACGAGATGGTGGTGGTGAAGGACATCGACTTCTACTCCCTGTGCGAGCACCACATGATCCCGTTCTTCGGGCGCGCCCACGTGGCCTACATCCCGAACGGCAAGGTCGTGGGGCTGTCGAAGATCCCCCGGCTGGTGGAGATGTTCGCCCGGCGGCTCCAGGTGCAGGAGCGCATGACCACGGAGATCGCCGAAACCATTGAGGAAGTGCTGCGCCCGAAGGGCGTCGGCGTGGTGGTCGAGGCGAGCCACCTGTGCATGATGATGCGCGGCGTGGAGCGCCAGAACGCCTACGCGATCTCGAGCTCGCTGAAGGGCTCCTTCAACGAGGACTCGAAGACCCGCAGCGAGTTCATGGAGCTGATCCGCCACCGGCGCGCCTCGATCCTCTGAGCGGGTCGTTCCCGCCCCACTCGGGCGGTTTTTCGAAATCCGCAATTTGCGACGGAAACCGCCGGTCTTTGTCGCAAATCCTTTGACAAGCCGAGACGGTTGGATCTAATCTGGCGCCATCCCTGAGTGGAGAAACACTCATGGGTGGAACCCGTGACGGCAAAACCCCCGTTTGCCACTCGGTTCGCGAGTCGGGTTCCCGAGTTCGGTTTGCAGTCGTCGGTGGCCCGGAGTTTCCGGGACGCCCAGTCGCAACGCTTCGATCCCCCCGAAGAGTCGACCGAGCCGAGGTGTGCACACCGGCCCAGCCGGAGCGCGCCGACCGCTCCTCACGCATGGCCGCGCCCGGCGCCTCGGGCCCGCGCGGCCCGGAGGATCCAACGTGAAGGGACCCGGAAGCTCGACCGCGACGAAGAAGGCCCCGCGCAAGGGGCGCGGCGCGGCCCGCGGCGCCTCGGCGCGCGCGCCCAAGAGCGCCAGCGAGGAGCAGGAGGCGCGCGCCCAGCGCACCCGCGACCTCGTGGCGAAGAAGCGCAGCGAGCGCCGCAGCCCCGCCAAGCCGAAGAGCGCCGCCCCGTCGGGCGCCAAGGCGGCCCCCGCCGCCGCGAAGGCCGGCGCGGCGAAGAAGCCGGCCGCCAGCGCGCGGGCCCAGATCGCGGCCTCCCGGCCGAAGGCCAAGCCTCGCAAGGCGAGCTCGCGCCAGGATCCCGACCGTCCGCGCGAGCGCAACGCGCTCGTCGCCTACTTCGCGGACATCGGCTCCATCCCGACGCTCACCAAGGACCAGGAGGTGATGCTCGCCAAGGGCATCGAGGCCGCCACCGCGGACGTGAAGCAGGGGATCCTGTCGATCCCCTACACGGCGCGCGAGTCGGTGCGCATCTGGCTCCAGCTCCAGGACGACAACCGCGTCACGGGGAAGATGTCCGAGTCGTTCGGCAGCGGCTCGCCCGAGGGCGAGGACCGCGGCGCCCACGTGGACGCGGCCCATCGCAAGATCCACCGCTGGCTGCCCAAGCGCGAGGCGCTCGTCGAGGCCGGCGCGGCCAAGGCCGCGGAGGTCGAGAAGTTCGACCGGAAGGTCTCGCGCGAGCTCGCCAAGGCCGACCTGTCGATGCAGGTCTTCGGGCGCATCCGGCGCGACCTCCAGGAGATCGGCCGCGATCTGCGCAGCGCACGGCGTCAGCTCGCCCGGCTCGAGTCGCGGCCCACGCCCACGAGCGAGCGCGGCCGCCGCGAGCACGCGGAGAAGCGCACCGATCTGCGCAAGATGCTGGGCGACGCCGAGGTCCGCGCGGGCCTCGACGCCGAGACCTTCCTGGCGCGGCTCGATCAGATCGAGGCGTCCTGGGACGAGCTCGCGGAGGTGAAGAACACCTTCGTGCAGCACAACCTGAAGCTCGTCGTCGCGATCTCGAAGGACTTCCGCAACATGGGCATCCCGTTCCTGGACCTGATCCAGGAGGGCAACCTCGGGCTGATCCGGGCCGTCGAGAAGTTCGACTACCGCCGCGGGCACAAGTTCTCGACCTACGCCCTGTGGTGGATCCGCCAGGCGCTGATCCGCTCGATCCAGAACCAGTCGCGCACGATCCGCATCCCCAGCCACATGTACGACACGCTGCTGAAGTTCTACCGGGCGACGAGCGCGCTCGAGAAGAAGCTCGGCCGCGAGCCGACGACCTGGGAGCTGGCGGCGGCGCTCGACGTCACGCCCGACCAGGCCGAGCAGCTGCAGCGCATGACGCGCGACCCGCTGTCGCTCGAGAGCGAGGTGCGCGGCACCGACACGAAGCTGCTGAAGGACTTCGTGAAGGACACGTCCGTGGCGCCGCCGCAGGAGGGGCTCGACCAGTCGCGCCTCGAGCGCGCCGCCGAGGACTCGATCAGCGTGCTGAACGAGCGCGAGCGCAACATCCTGCGCTGGCGCTTCGGCATGCGGGACGAGAGCGACCACACGCTCGAGGAGATCGGCAGCAAGCTCGGCCTCTCGCGCGAGCGCGTGCGGCAGCTCGAGGCGCGGGCCCTGGCGAAGCTGCGCTCGGCGCCCAACCGGCGTCGGCTCGAGGCCTTCCGGGACGCGGTCACCTAGCCCCGCCGCGCGGGGCGGGCGCGCCTAGAGCGACGGCTGCTCGAAGGTCGCCGGGTCGACGTAGATCTTGCCCTCGGCCTGGAGCTGGGCGCGGCGGTCGGCGAGCCAGAGCTGTTCGGCCCGCGCCTGGGCCTCCTGGGCGAGCCTCTCGCGCTCGGCCTCGACCTGGGCCTCGATCTCGCCCGCGTCGGGGCTCCGGCGCTCCAGGAGCTGGATGAAGACCGTCTTGTGCCCCGCGGCCAGGGGGTGGGGCCAGGTGGCCCCCACCTCGCCGAGGGCGAAGGCGGCCGACTGGACCTCCAGGGAGTCGCCCAGGTCGGGGATGAAGCCGTCGGGGCGCCGGCGGAACAGGGCGGTCCGCTCGATGGGCAGCCGGAGGTCGCGCGCGGCGTCCTCGAGCGACTCGCCCCCGGCGATCCGCTCGGCCAGCGCGTCGGTGTTCTCGGTGGCCCAGGTCGCGGCCTGGTCGATGCGGTAGAGCTCCTCGGCGATCTCGAGCCGCACGTCGTCGAGCGGCCGCGTCTCGGCGGGGCGCCGATCTTCGCGGCGCACGACGTGGAAGCCGAGGTCGCCCTCGACGATGGGCGAGAGCTCGCCGTCCTCGAGGTCGGCGACGGCGTCGCGCAGCGTCGGCGACACCTCCGACACCGGCAGCAGCCCGAGGTCGCCGCCGAGGTCCTTGGAGCCTTCGTCCTCCGAGAGCTCGCGTGCGACGCTCGCCATGTCCTCGCCCGCCGCGATGCGCGCGCGTGCCGCCTCGGCCCGCGCGCGCGCGGCGTCCTCGTCGCCGCTTCGGCGGATCAGCACGTGGCGAAGGCGGATGCGCTCGGGGAGCTGGTAGCGCGACAGGTTCTCGTCGTAGTAGGCCTGGATGCGGTCGGCCTCGGCGCGCGCGAACTCCTCCACGTCGCCCGGCACCACCTCGAGCGAGTCGGGCGCGGCGTCCGGGTCGAGGGCCACAAAGGCGATGCGCGCCTGCTCGTCGCGGTAGCGGATCGAGTCGCGGGCCTCGGCCTCGGACACGCCGGCGCTGGCGAACAGCAGCCGGCCGAGCTTGCCGAGCACGAGGTCCGTGCGGACCTCCTGCTTGAAGCGGCGCACCGAGCCCCACTCGTATTTCACGTAGGCCCGGGCCTGCTCCTCGTCCGGTCGGCCGTCCTCGTCGCGGAAGTCGGCGAAGGCGCGCAAGATCAGGCGCTGCACCTCGGCATCGCTGGCGGTGAGGCCCATGCGGCGCGCCTCGGCGGCGAGGATGGCGCGGTCCACGAGCTGGCGGATCGCGCGGTCCTGGAGCTGGAGGTTCGCGGAGATCGCGTCGAACTGCTCGCCGAGCTGGTCGCGGTACTGCTTCTCGAGGTTGTCGCGCACCCGGGCGACGTCCTCCTTGCGATACTGGACGCCGTCCACGGAGATCGGCACGGCGCCGCCGCCGGCCTTCTGGGTGAAATCCCACGGGCCGAAGAAGAGGACGAAGACGCCGCCGATCGCCACGACCACGGCCGTGACGACCCAACGCTGCCCCTGACGGATGAATCGCAACATCGCTCGGCTCGGCCTCCCTCGGCGATTTTCCGCGCGGGATGAGGGCGTTACGTGCGCGCGGGCCCGCCCGCGGCGGAGCCGGCGAGGTTACGGGCGGCCCGGGACGCCGGCAAGCGCCCCCGGCCGATCGCCCGCGCACCGGCTCCGACGCCCATCGGCATTCGCCCCACGCCCATCGGCGCTCGTCCGACGCCCGGCGGCGCTCGTCCGACGCCCGGCGGCGCTCGTCCGACGCCGCGCGGCCTTGTCCCGCCCAGGGCCGGCTGTTAGCATCATGCGCGGTTGCCTGGGCGAAGAACGTCCACCAATCCGGTGACTTAGCGGAGCGGCGCGGGCCATCGGAGCATCGACGGTCTCTCGCGAGAAGGCCGTCCGCCGGGAGAGCGAATGCTTCTCGATCCCATCCTCGGATGGTTCTCCAACGACCTGGCAATCGATCTCGGAACGGCCAACACGCTGGTCTACGCACGCGGGCGCGGCATCGTCGTGTCGGAGCCGAGCGTGGTCGCGATCGTCAAGGACGCGCGCGGCGCCGACAAGGTGCGCGCCGTCGGCCGCGAGGCCAAGGACATGCTCGGCCGCACGCCGGGCAACATCGTCGCCACCCGGCCCATCAAGGACGGCGTGATCGCCGACTTCGAAGTGACCGAGGCGATGCTCCGCTACTTCATCGCGCGCGTCCACAACCGCTCCACGCTGGTTCGGCCGCGCATCGTGATCGCGGTGCCCTCGGGCATCACCGAGGTGGAGAAGCGTGCGGTGCGCGAGAGCGCCATGTCGGCCGGCGCGCGCGAGGTCTACCTGATCGAGGAGCCCATGGCGGCGGCGATCGGCGCCGGGCTGCCGGTGACCGAGCCCTCGGGCAACATGATCATCGACATCGGCGGCGGCACCACCGAGGTCGCCGTGATCTCGCTGTCGGGGATCGTCTACTCCAACTCGACCCGCGTGGGCGGCGACAAGATGGACGAGGCGATCATCGACTACATCAAGCGCAAGTACAACATGCTGATCGGCGAACGCACCGCCGAGGAGATCAAAATCACGATCGGCACCGCCTACGCCAGCGAGGAGTCGCGCTCCATGGAGCTCAAGGGCCGCGACCTCGTGGCGGGCGTGCCGAAGACCCTCGAGGTGAAGAGCGAGGAGGTCCGCGAGGCCCTCCAGGGCCCGGTGAACGCCGTCGTGGACGCCGTGAAGGTCGCCCTCGAGCAGACGCCGCCGGAGCTGGCCGCCGACATCGTGGACAAGGGCATCGTCCTCACGGGGGGTGGGGCGCTGCTGCGGAACCTCGACATCCTGCTGCGCGAGGAGACGGGCCTGCCGGTCATGCTGGCCGAGGACCCGCTCAGCGCCGTGGCCCTGGGGACCGGCCGCTGCCTGGACGAGATCCACCTGCTGAAGGACGTCACGATCCGGACCCCGTAGCCGGGCCTGCTGCGGCCCGAACCCTTCCCCCCGGATGGGTGAAACGGCATGCGCGACATGCTCCATCGACTGCGCGTCCCGATCCTGTTCGGGACGATCCTGCTGCTGTCGCTCGTCAGCATGCACGCGGACCGGCGCGCGCGCGAGGCGGGGCCGGGCGAGCTCGGCTTCGCGCGCGGGCTCGTGCTCGACGTCGCCGTCCCCATCCAGAAGATGATCGCCGCGCCGGTGGACCTCGTGCGCGACACCTGGGAGCGTTACGTCGCGCTCGTGGACGTGCAGCACGAGAACGACGCGCTGCGCGCGCAGGTCGCGGCGCTGCGCGAAGAGAACCTCCAGTTTCGCGAGGCGCTCGTGGCGAGCGGCCGGCTGAAGCGCATCGCGGAGATGCGCGACGAGTTCGAGACGCCGATGCTCGCCATGGAGGTCGTGGGGCAGGACGTCTCTCCCTGGTTCCGCTCCGTGCTGCTCGACCGCGGCCACGCCAACGGCGTGCGGGCGGGCATGCCGGTGGTGACCGACGCCGGCGTGGTCGGGCTCGTCACGGCCACCTCCGAAGACGCGGGCCGCACCATGCTGCTGCTCGACCGGCAGAGCGCCATCGACGGCATCGTGCAGCGCAGCCGTGCGCGCGGCATCGTGCGCGGGCGCGGCACCGATCGGCTCGAGTTCGAGTTCGTCGTGGGCGGCGCCGACGTCGAGGTGGGCGACGTCGTCCTGTCGTCGGGTCTCGACGGCGTCTACCCCAAGGGCCTGCGCGTGGGCGAGGTCGAGGAGGTGGTCGCGTCGAGCTACGGCCTCACCCAGCGCGCCATCCTCAAGCCGGCGGTGGACTTCGGGCGCCTCGAGCAGGTCTTCGTCGTGCTCTGGCGGGCGCCGACCATGGAGCTGCTCTACGACGACACGGCCGCGCCCGCGCCGGGCTCATGAGACCGGCGCTCGCTCTCGCCGCGGTCGGCGTCGCTGCCCTCCTGCTGCGCGGCGCGCTCGCGGGCGCGATCCCGCCCGCCCTCCACCCCGACCTCCCGCTCGTCGTGGTCGTGGGCCTCGGCCTCCGGCGGCCGGGGGCGACGGGGCTGCTGGTCGCGGCGGGTCTCGGCTGCGTGGCCGACGTCCTGACGGGCGCGCTGCTCGGCCACCACGCGATGCTCTACGTCCTCGCCTTCGCCGTCACGCGGATCGCCGGCTCGCAGCTCGACCTCCGGCGCCCGGCGCCGACCGCCTTCCTGGTGGCGGCGCTCTCGGTGGCCTACGGCGTCGGCAGCGTCGTGCTCTCGCGCCTGTTCGCCGACGGGGTGGCGTGGCCGGCAGCCGGGCGGCTGCTCGGGCAGGCCGCCGTGGACGGCGTGATCGCGCCGATCGTGCTGCCGCTGCTCTCCCGCCTCGTCGCGGCCCTCGACGAGGACGACCGGCGCGCCGTCCCGCTCGCGCCGCGTCGGCGCGAGGCCTGAGCGTGCTCGGCAACCTCGGCAGCGGCCTCGACCCCCACGTGGAGCGGCGCGTCACCTGGCTCTTCCTCGCGGTGCTCGCGGCGTTCTCGATCTTCGGCCTGCGCCTGTTCCAGCTCCAGGTGATCCAGGGCGAGACCTACCGGCTGCGCTCGGAGCGCAACCGCATCCGCACCGTTCGCCTCGAGGCGCCGCGCGGCGAGATCCTCGACCGCGAGGGGCGGCCGATCGCGACCACGCGCGCGTCCTTCTCGCTCGAGGCGATCCCCGCCGAGGTGCGGCGGCCCGAGACGACCTGGCCCGTGGTCGCCGAGCTCGTGGGCGGCGACGCCGACACCCTGCGCGAGATCGTCGCGCGCCCGCGCGGGCGCCGCCGCTTCCAGCCCGTGAGCCTGGTCGGCGACCTCTCGCGCGACGCCCTGGCCCGGGTCGAGTCGCACCGCTACGCCCTGCCCGGCATCACCACCGACGTCCGCCCGCGCCGCCTCTACGTGGACGGGGACCTCGCGCCGCACCTGCTCGGCACCCTGGGCGAGGTGCGCGAGTCGCAGCTCGAGACGCGCGCCTTCGCCGACTACCGGGCCGGCGAGGTGGTGGGCCAGTCGGGCGTGGAGGCGCTGCTCGAGGCGCACCTGCGCGGGCGCGCCGGCGGCCGGAACGTCGTGGTGGACGTGGCCGGCCGCGAGGTCGAGGTGCTCGAGGAGGTCGAGCCGCGCCCCGGCGGCAACGTCGTGCTCACCCTCGACCGCGATCTCCAGGCCGTGGCGCGCGAGGCGTTCCGTCGCGAGGGCGGCGGCCCCGACCGCGCCGGCGCCGTCGCGGCCCTCGACCCGCGCAACGGCGACGTGCTCGTCCTGCTGTCGAGCCCCGGCTACGACCCCAACGACTTCGTCGGCGGCATCGACACCGCCACCTGGCGCGCGCTCAACGACGATCCCCGGCAGCCGCTGCACGACCGGGTGCTCTCGGGGCAGTACCCGCCGGGCTCGACCTACAAGCCGATCATCGCGGCCGCGGCCCTCGAGGAGGGCATCATCACGCCCGAGACGCGCGTCTATTGCCCCGGTCACTGGAGGCTCGGACGCCGCACCTACCGCTGCTGGAAGCGCGCCGGGCACGGCTGGGTGGACATCCACAAGGCGTTGGTCGAGTCGTGCGACGTGTTCTTCTACGAGGTCGGGCACAAGCTCGGCATCGACCGCATCGCCTACTTCGCGCGCGGGTTCGGCCTCGGCCGGAAGCCGGGCCTGGGGCTCCCCCAGGAGAAGGCGGGGCTGGTCCCGACCACGGCGTGGAAGCTCG
>Ga0102952_1000326_pt1 | contig 19322 bp, 18 predicted proteins | sample SalPon2A_C_D1_MG_FD_78506 | JGI IMG/M metagenome (GOLD analysis project Ga0102952, IMG submission 78506) | Soil microbial communities from South San Francisco under conditions of wetland restoration - Salt Pond MetaG R2A_C_D1_MG | ecosystem: Environmental > Terrestrial > Soil > Wetlands | place... | reverse complement strand
TCGCTTCGGCGCCGCCTTTGTCGGAAAGAACCTTGGAGAAGCCTTCGCCACGGCCGCTGCGTTCGCCGCGGCGAACAGAGGTGGATCGGTAAGGGGCGACGGGATCGACTTTCATGACCTGACCGTGGCGGCTGCCTGCGCCCCAAGGTGACCCTTGGAGCGTAAACAAGACGTTAAGAGGAGGATCGGGAGGGGCAAAATTTGCCTCTCGGGGCGGACCGGGATTTGCCGGCACGCTTCGCACCGCGCCGAGAATCGCGCCGTAGGCTATTGATTTCATGCCGAACGCCCGGAGCTGGCGCGTGGCACGACTTTCGCATGGAGGAGGCGAACCTTCGCCCTCGAGTGTGAACCGCATGCCGATTCGCCCCTCTTCCATGCCGACTCGTACCCTGCCGCACCGCGTCACGCGCCGCGCGCGATGCTGGCGCCGCCTTGGCACCGCACTCGCGGCCGCCGCGGTCTGGGCCCTAGCGACTCTGCCGGTCGCGCAGGCCCAGTCGCGGATCAAGGACATCGCGAACTTCGAGGGGATCCGCGACAACCAGCTGGTCGGCTACGGCCTGGTTGTCGGGCTCGACGGCACCGGAGACGACTTGAAGAGCGCGCCCTTCACCCGCGAAAGCCTGATCGGCATGCTGCAGCGGCTGGGCATCACGGCGCGCAGCGCCAACCTGGACACCCAGAACGTCGCGGCCGTCATGGTAACCGCCAATCTGCGGCCGTTTGCGCGCCAGGGGACACGAATCGACATCACGGTTTCGGCGCTCGGCGACGCCAAGAGCCTGGCCGGCGGGACCCTCCTGGTCACGCCGCTGCTGGCGGCCGACGGCGAGGTCTACGCCGTCGGCCAAGGGCCGGTCGCGATCGGCGGCTTCTCGGCCAGCGGCACGTCCCAGTCGGTCACGAAAGGCGTCCCGACCACCGGCCGGATTCCGAACGGGGCCATCGTCGAGCGCGAGGTCGACTTCGACCTCGCCGAGCTGAAAAACGTGAAGATCAGCCTGCGCAATCCCGACCTGACCACCGCCCGCCGCATCGCCGACGCGATCAACGCCTTCGTGGGGCAGCCGGCCGCGCAGTCGACCGACCCGGGGACCGTCATGGTCAAGGTGCCGGCCAAGTACAACGGCAACACCGTGGCCCTGCTGACCGATGTCGAGCAGCTTCCGGTCGAGGTCGATCAGATGGCGCGAGTCGTCATCGACGAGCAGTCCGGCGTGATCGTGATGGGCGCCAACGTGCGCATCAGCACGGTAGCGATCGCGCAGGGGAACCTGACGATCCGCATCACCGAGACGCCGCAGGTCAGCCAGCCGGCGCCCTTCTCCAACACCGGCCAGACCCAGACCGTGCCGCGCACCGGCATCAACGTTAAGGAGGACAAGAATCGCAAGCTGGCGGTCCTGCCGGAAGGCGTCAGCCTTCAGGAGCTGGTCAACGGCCTCAATGCGCTGGGCCTGGGCCCGCGCGACATGATCACCATCCTGCAGGCGATCAAGGCGGCCGGGGCCCTGCAGGCCGAGATCGAGGTCATGTGATGGAGAACCTGGTTCCCGCGCTCGAGCTCGGTCAGGCGACCGGCGCCGCGCGCGGCGACGACCTTGGCCGCACGCTACGGACCCTCGGCAAGCACGCGGATCCGAAAGCGGTTCGCGCCGCCGCCGAGGAGTTCGAGGCGGTCTTCCTGTCGACCATGCTGGCGCCGATGTTCAAAGGCCTGGGGCAGGATGACATGTTCGGCGGCGGGCCCGGCGAGGAAACCTACCGCTCGCTCCTGGTCGACGAATACGGCAAATCGATCGCGAAGTCCGGCGGCCTCGGCATCGCCGACGCCGTGGAGCGCGAATTGTTGAGGATGCAGGAGGTCGCAAAATGATAGCCGGGCCCGCGCTTGCCACCGACATGCTGAGGATCACGAGCCGGCTGATCGCCGTCTTGGAACGCGAAATCGAGATGCTGCGTGCGATGAAACCGTCCGAACTACAGAATCTCCAGCAGGAGAAGATCGTCTTGACCGCGGCCTACGAAGTCCATGCCAAGGCCCTTCAGGCGAACCCGGCCGCCTTGGACGGGCTCGACCCGCATCTGCGCGAAGAACTCCGCGGGGCCGTCGCCCTCTTTCGCCAGACCCTTTCGGACAACGAAGCGGCGCTGCGCGCCGCCAAGGAGACCACCAACAGAGTCCTCCAGGCCATTGCTGAGGAAATCCAGCAGAAGACCCAGGGCGCACCGTCCTATACCGCACGGAACGGCACACAAAGCACCTCTCGGGTACGCAACGAGCCGGTCTCGATCGCCCTGAACCAATCGGTCTAATTTGCCTCGAACTGTCGGTTGTATTTCGAGCCGAGGGCAACACTTTGTTAGGACATTCCACTCACAATGTTAGGTGCTGCTAAAGCTAACTTTTGAGAACCAACCGCAGGCACCCGCATCATGCTCCTCGGAGCGCCGACATCCAGCCCGTCCCGCCCGACCGAGGTTTCCTCGGCGCGGTCGGCTGCGGCGACCCCATCGGGTCCGCCGCCCGTCGCCACAGGCACGGGACAGGGCTCGAAAGCCGAGCTTATCGGGCCCCCGCGGGACACCTCCCGGTCGCGCCTCGCCTACGATAAGGAGCTCAGCCGGACCTTCATCGAGGTCGTCGACGTCGATTCGGGTAAGGTCATCCACCGTTTCCCGCCGGAGGAGATCGTCCGGCATATCGAGGCCCTCATGAAGGAAGCTGAGGCCGCCCGCGCCGCCAAGCACGCCGGGCTCGTCCTCGACCGCCTCGTCTGACGCGTCGACCGCCGCCATCCGAAGAACCGGGAAGAAGTTGCCGCGCGCGGGGCGCGCGGTAGCCGATTCTGCCGACGCCCCGGCGCGGCCCGGAAAGTGCGGCAAAACTCTACAATAATTCCATAGACTTACCTTGGGAGCCGGGTGGCACGGCTTTCGCATACCTGGGGCGTACCCTTGTGTGTGTCCCATGGAGTGAGTCCCTTGGCCGCCCGAACGCATCCAGACCCCGAGGTCCTCGCGGAACGCCTTGTCGAGACGGCCGCCAAGATTGGCGACCTGCTGCGGCACGAGGCCGGGAGCGTTGCGGATCCCGACGCCGAACTCTCCCGCGCGGTCCAGACCCACAAACGCGACCTCGTGCGCGACCTGCGCGAAACGACGTCCGCCCTCTCGGCGCACGGCGACCTGCCCGAGCGCTGGCCCGACGAACGGCGCGCAGCGTTGCGGCGCAGCCTGCTCGAAATGCACGAGGCCGTGCAGGCGAATGCCCGCGCCCTCGAAATCAAGATCGAGACGGGCCGGCATCTGATGAACGCGGTGACCGCGGCCGTCCGCAGCAAGATCGCCGAGGGACCGCGCTACGAACCGGCCCCGCACACGCCACGGCGGGCAATCGGCGAGCGGGCCAAGCCGGTGCTGATCAACCAGGTGGCCTAGCGCCCACGCGGGAGAAGACGGATGTCTTTGGTTGGCGCGCTCATGTCGGCGGTCTCGGGCCTGCAAACGGCCCAGGCTCAGCTACAAGTCACCTCGAACAACGTCGCCAACGTCAACACGCCGGGCTACACGCGCAAGACGGTGACGCCCGAAACACCCGTTTACGGCGGCGAGGTCGGCGGCGTCCGCCTGTCCGAGGTCCAGCGCACCGTGGATGAAGGCCTGCTTCGGCAATTGCGCGAGCATATCGCGCGCCTGACCGGGCAGAGCGTGCAGGCTTCGTTCCTCGACCGTACGCAGATCCTTTTCGGCCAGCCGGGCGACAACACGTCGCTGAGCCATTCGATCACGCAGCTCGGTACGGCGCTGGAAAATCTCTCGGTCACACCCAGCAGCCTGGCCAACCGGGCCAGCGTCCGCGACACCGCGCGCTGGCTGGCCGATCAAATGAACAGCGTCAGCCAGAGTATCCAGGACCTTCGCCTCGAGGCCGAGCGCCAGATCGGTGTCTCCGTTACGAAGATCAACGATACCCTCTCCGAAATCCAGGACCTCAACACGAAGATCGCGCGGGCCACCGCGGTGGGTGACGGGGCGCCGGACCTCGAGGACCGTCGCGACACCCTGCTGAACAATCTCTCGCAGGAGATCGACATCCAATACTTCAAGCGCTCGAGCGGAGAAGTGGTTATCTCCACCGGCAACGGGCGCCTGCTCCTAGACAGCCAGGCGAAGACGCTGAGTCACAGCGATGTGACGTCGATGAGCGCGGCCGTGACCCTGGGGAACGGGTTGGACGGAATCAACTTCGGTCCCACCGGCATCGACATTACGCAGGAGATCACCGGCGGCCGCCTCGCCGGGCTGCTAACCCTGCGCGACCAGACGCTGGTCGATCTTCAGGCCGAGGTCGACCGCCTTAGCGAGGTCATGGCCGACCAGCTGAACGCCGCGCACAACAACGGCACCGCCTTCCCGCCGCCGACCACATTGACCGGCACGCGCAGCGTGGCGGCCACCGATGCTCCGGCGATGAGCGGCACATTCCGCGTCGCCGTGGTCGATTCGGATGGTGTGACGGTCGAAGCGCTCGATGTCGACCTCGGCGCGCTGGCGCCTGCCAACATCGGAACGCTGGTGACTCAGATCAACGGCATGACGAATGCCTCCGCCAGCATCAATGCCGCCGGTCAGGTCGTTCTCTCGGCGACGGGCGGCAATCGCATCGCCGTCAACGAGATGGACAGCGCCGTCACGACCGGCAACGCGACTTATGGCATGGCTCAGTTTCTCGGACTCAACGACCTCTATACGACAGGCCTCGGGTTCGACCAGTACCACTCCGACCGCACCACCAGCGATACGGCCGCGCTGGGCCTGTCGGGCATCTTGAGCTTCGATATCGCCGGCGCCACGACCAACGTCGCCTATGCGGCGGGCGACAGCTTGACGGACATCGCCACGGCCATCAATGCCGCCGTCGGCGGCGCCAACATCACGGCCAGCGTGGTGCGCGAGGGCTCCGGCTACCGCCTCGAGGTGACCGATGCCGACGGGGACAACTTCTTCCTGTCCGACAGCGGCACGCTGGCCAGCCAGCTCAACCTCCGGGCGGGTTCGGTCGGCACGGCAGAGCGCATCGCGTTGCGCAGCGACGTCCTGCAGGACCCCAACCTAATCGTCCATGCGCAGCTCAGCAGCGCGGCGGGGCTGGCGGCCGGCGACGTCGCAGTCTCGTCCGGCGACGGCTCCGCGGCACGTGACCTGGCCAATGCGTTCACTCAAAACATCGACTTTTCAGCGGCCGGCGCGTTGGGGCAGGGCACGACGACGCTGGCCAACTATGCCGCCGAGATCATCTCGCTCAACGCCACCACGGCTCAGAGCATGAGCGACAACGTATCCACCGGCGACAGCCTGCGTGTCTCACTGGAGAATCAGGTCGCCGACGTCAGCCAGGTAAACCTGGATGAAGAGCTGGCGAACATCATTGTGCTGCAGAACGCCTATTCCGCCTCCGCGCGCATCACCGCGGCAGTTTCCGACATGCTCGATACCCTGCTCAAGATGGTCTAACGGGAGCGCAATCCATGACACGGGTCCCCACTCTTGCGCAGCACCAGCTGACGTTGTTCAACACAACGAACATCCAGTCGCGGATCAACGATCTACAGACCCAGCTGGCGACCGGCCAGAAGTCTCAGACCTATGCCGGCATAGCCAACGACTCGCTGCGCCTGGTCACGCTGGAAGCGAGCCGGTCCCAGGTGCAGCAGTTTCTCAGCAACATCGACAAGACACAGCAGCGCCTGACGCTGATGGACGCCGGCATGCAATCGATCGACTCCCTGGTCGGCGATTTTCGGCAAACGCTGAACAGCGCCCTGACGGCCCCCGATTCCGCCGGGCGCGACCTGAAGACGCTGGCCGCGAACATGCGCCAGATGGTGGTTGATCTGCTCAACTCCTCCGACGGTCAGTCCTATCTGTTCGGCGGAACCCGTACGGACCGTCCGCCGGTCGACATGAGCACCGGCACCTACTCCGGCCTCTCGCTGATCAAGAGCGACGGCGTGACGGTCGATTCCACCTTTTACCAGGACTATTACACCCAGGTGCAGGGCAACACCCTGCCCTTCGCCCAGGGATCGTTCTACAACCAGATCTTCTTCGACAAGAACGGCGTCGCGCCGACCGGCCCGCTGCCCGCCGACCCGGACAATCCCACCCTGGCGGAGTTCTCCGCCGAGGATCCCGACCTCTGGCAGTACTACGTCGATCGGCTCAATTCCTCCGAGATGGTGGCCAATCCCAAGACGGACTACTACCAGGGCAACGACCAGGCGAACACCGTTCGCGCCGACCGGAGCCTCGATCTCAACTACGACATCCGGGCGGACCTGCCGGTTTTCCAGCAGATCCTGGCGGCCTTCGACGCGGTGGCGAACCTGCCGGCCGGCGACGCCAGCGACCCCTCCGAGCGGGCGATCCTGACGAAGGCGCGAAACATGCTGAACGATGCCCTAAGCAGTTCTTCCGGTGGGCCCTATGAGAGCCTCGACCAGATCCGCACCCGTGCCGCCAGCATTCAGCAGAACGCGGGCGCGGTTAAAGACCGGCACCAGAGCTTCAACACCTATGCCACGGGCGTCATCAACGATCTCGAGGGAATCGATCAGGCCGAGGTCATCGTGCGGCTGCAGAACGACCAGCAATCGCTCGATGCCTCTTATGCCGTGATGGCCCGGCTCCAGCCGCTCAGCCTGCTGCAGTACATTTGAGCTCGGGCGCCGGCTTAACAAGAGCTTAACGCTTGACCGGTCATACTGACGGGTCGCAGATAGCGGAATCGCCATGACGATATCCTTTCCCTCGAACTTCTTCGTCGACGCGACCAGCCCGACCTACAGCGTAAGCCAGATTTTTTCCAGTTTGGCCCAGCAATCCGCGCGTCCAAACTTCGAGATTCGCTTCTTCCAGGCCCAGAACACGGCGGTCGAGCGATTCAACAAGGAAATCGCGACATTTCAGACGACGGACTTCGGCAAGTCGAAGACCGCACTCCTGAGGATCAAGGCCAAGCAGCTGTCAGCCGCGCTCGATCTGGGTGTGAGCTTCAAGAAATACGCGGTATCCAACCGGCAGACGGTCAAGGACACCCTGGACCAGCTCAGCGAGCTTCGCGCACTCGCCGACCCGGCGACCGTGACGGAATTCGACGCCAAGCGCACCCAAGTGCTCGCCACCATCGAGAAACTGATGACGGCCAACGTCACGGGCCTGGGGGCGCCGGACGGCTTGGTCGACCTGAAGCCGCAGGCGACAACCGATATCGAGGGGATCGTTCACAACAACTTCGCCACAGCGGCCGACATCACCGCCGCGCAGAACACGATCGACAACCTGACGACGCAATTCTCGGCCAAGCTCGATATCCTCGAGATCAATCAGGATATCGCGACCTCGATCGTGGATAACAAGAACCGCGTCATCAGCGAAGTGAACTCCAAAATCGACGATATCGAGATCGCCGAACAAAAGCAGCAGATCGACCGGATCAAAAAGCTCCAGGACGACCTGGCGCGGACCTTCAGCGGGATATCGTTGGCCTTCGAAGGGTCCCAGTTCCTGACCGATTTCGTCAATCAGGGTGCCGTCCAGGACCAGACCATAGACCCCGGCTCCGTGCTCAATCTCTTCGCCTGAGCGCATCGGGCCCTCCTCTCCCAACGTCCTTAGCAACGCCCCGGGCCGGTCTGGCCCGTATCCTGCTTGGTCGGCCCGCTTTGGTGCCGAAGCCGGGCAATATCTTCCGGAAAGAAGCAAATATTGCCGGTTTGTCGGCAATATATTCCCGATTACTCGGAATATTTTGCCCAGTTCACATCATAGTTAATCAATATTAAGCAAATAATTTACTGATCTTTATCGCTTCACATCTTGGCGGGTCCGTGGCACGCCGCTTGCTGCAATGATTGCCGGGTCAGAATGACCCAAGGACCAGAACGGTCTTAGGAAGAACTTCAGAACGGAGAGTCCAGAAATGCCAGATATTGCCCTTACCGCCTCCGCACGGGCGGCGGTTCTTTCGCTGCAACAGACCAACAGCCTCATCGACCGGACCAACCAGCGTCTGTCGAGCGGTCTGAAGGTCGCCAGCCCGATCGACGATGCGAAGGTCTTCTTCGAGGCCAAGGCCCTGAACGACCGGGGCGCCGACCTCAGCGAGAAGAAGGACGGCATCGACCAGGGCATCAGCTCACTGAGCGCCGCCCTGGAGGCCGTCAACTCGATCGACAGCCTGGTCCGCCAGGCCAAGGGTATCGCGCTCTCGGCCAAAACCGCGACCGGTACCGAACTGAGCAACCTGGTGACTCAGTACAACGAGATCCTGAGCCAGGTCGACAACCTGACCACCGACGCCAGCTACCAGGGCCTCAACCTGGTCAACGGCACGGGCTCCAGCCTCGACGTCTCGTTCAGCAATCTGACCGGCAGCGTCCTGAATGTCTCCTCGGTCGACCTGACCACGGCCACGTCGGGCCTCAGTCTCACCTCGGCAGCCGGATTCAGCGTGGCCACCACCATCGACGACTCGATCACCGAGATCGACTCGGCGCTCAACACGCTGCGCAGTAACGCCAAGACGCTGGGTTCCAACGTCTCGTTGCTGCAGACCCGCCTCGACTTCACCGGCAAGTACGTGAACGTCCTGGAGCAGGGTGCGTCCAAGCTGACCCTGGCCGACGTGACCGAGGAGGGCGCCAACCTGGTGGCCCTGCAGACACGTCAGCAGTTGGGCATCAGCGCGCTGTCCTTCGCCGGCAAGAGCGAGCAGCAGGTCCTGGCCCTCTTCCGGTAATCGGAACGGGTACCGATTCAAAGATCCTATCCTCCATCGGGGGCGCTTCGGCGCCCCCGATTTTTTTGTGCGCCGGTCTGGCCTCCACCGGCCCCGCCGGACGGCAGGCACCGCCCCGCCCGATCACGATGTCGATTCGGCAGGGAAATATTTACCAAGGTGCCGGGCAATCGCTGCCCCCCGGGCACGGCAAAAATTGCTGCGCCCGAACCGCCAAAATCCCCTATTTAACTGATATAAAAGAACAAATTTCATTGGCATGGCGATTGCGGATCGGGGGTGGAGAACCACCCGGTCCGGCGAACGCCTTCGCCACCGGCCCCATCAACGAAGCCATTTTGGAGACGGCACGATGGCCAGTGAAATATCCCTTTCCGCAGCGGTGCGGGACAACCTGCTCGCCCTGAAGGATACACAGACCCTAATCTCTCGCACGCAGAACCGCCTGTCGACCGGCCTGAAGGTTTCCAGCGCCATCGACGACCCGCGCGTCTACTTCGAGGCCAAGGCCCTCTCGGACCAGGCCTCCGATATCCAAGAGAAGAAGGAAGGCGTCGACCAGGCGATCAGCTCGGTCTCGACCGCGCTACAGGCGATCGAATCGATCGACAGCCTGGTGCAGCAGATGAAGGGCCTGCTGATCAGTGCCAAGACCGCTACCGGCAACGAGCTCACCTCGATTCAGGACCAGTACAACGAGCTGCGCACCCAGATCGACAATCTGGCGAGCGACGCCAAGTATCAGGGCCTGAGCCTGGTCGACGGCACGGGCTCGACCCTCGAGGTCTCGTTCAGCACCGATACCGCAAGCGTCCTGACGATCAATTCGGTCGACATGACGATCGGCACGGCCGGCCTTAGCCTAACCTCGGCCGCCAACTTCAGTCTGGCCTCGAACATCGACGCGGCGCTCACCGAGGTCACGTCAGCCACCAGCACGCTGCGCGGCGAGGCGAAGGAGCTTGGCTCCAACATCGCCATCCTGCAGACCCGGCTCGACTTCACGAACAATTACGTGAACCTGCTCCAAACCGGGTCCAGCAAGCTCACCTTGGCCGACATTACCGAGGAAGGCGCCAACCTGGTGGCCCTGCAGACCCGCCAGCAGATCGGCATCAGCGCGCTGTCCTTCGCCGGCCAGTCCGAACAGGCGGTGCTGCAGCTGTTCCGGTAACGGGTCCTTAACCAAGGCGGTGGGAAAACGGGGCTCCAACGCGCCCCGCCCTGCCGGTGACCGGACGGGACGCGGCAACCGACAAGGCGGATTCCGTGTCGAACCTGGTACCGAACGAGGCGATCACCGCAGGCGCATGGCCGACCGTGGATGCGCCGGACGAGACCGTCGCGCAGTTGCGCCAGGCGGTCGGCGCGCTCGAGGCGGAGCTGCACGACGAGGTCATTCTGACCTGCGAGCAGATCCTCTCGGCCAATCCCTTTTGCGCCGAGGCGCTCTTTCTCCTCGGGCTCGTCACCTACGATTTCGGCGAGCCCAACCAGGCCATCACGATCCTCGAGAAGGCGCACGAGGTCGCCCCGCGTCGGCAGGAGATCGCAGAGGCCCTGGCAGCGATCCTGGCGCGCATCGGCAAGCTCAGCGATGCCCTGTTCTATGCGAAGCTGGCGACGACTCTGGAGCCGCATCCCGCGGTCTCGAACCTCCTGCCCGAGCGCTTCGGCACCTTTTTCCGCAACCTTCTGTCGGGCAACGCCAACTTCTATCTCGACCGCGCGGAACGAAAGGTTCGCGTCGGCCGCTTTGCCGAAGCTGCCGAGGATTGCCGGCGGCAGCTGGAGTCGACGCCCGGCGACCTGCGCTGTCTCCGGTTGCTTGCGCGGGCCTCGCTGTCCGCGCGGCAGAGCGAGGCCGCCATCGCCGCCTATCATGCCGCCCTGCACGCCGGCGCGCCCGCGGCGGCGGACCTGAGCGGCCTGGCGCAGGCCCTGGCCGCTGCGGGACGGCACGACGAAGCCGCCGCCTGCCACGGCGCGGCCGAGGCCCTGGCACCCGAGGATGCCGGTCTGGGCTCGCGGCGCCTGGCCACTTTGGCCGCCTACCCGGCGACCGACGGCGCCGGCCTCGACGCGGCCCACGCCGATTGGGCGCGGCGCCACGCCGCGGCGCTACGCCCGCACCGGCCGGTCGCCGCCCGCGATCCCGATCCCGACCGTCCCTTGCGAGTCGGCTATCTGTCGGGCGCGTTCCGCCGCAACGACTTCACCGAGTTATTTGCACCCGTCCTGCAGGGCCATCGCAACGGCACGGTCGAGGCCTATTGCTACAGCGACGGAGCGCAGACGGACGGCGTGACCGAAGGCCTCATGCAGGCGGCCGCCAAATGGACCGACATCACCGGGGTCGATGACGAATCGGTCTGGGAGATCCTGCGCGGCGACGAGATCGACATTGCGGTCGACCTGTCCGGCCATTTCGAGGGCGGCCGCCCGCAGGTCTTCGCCCGAACGGCCGCACCCGTCTCCCTGGGTTGGCTCGGCTACCCCATGCCGCCGGGCATCGAGGCCATGGACTATTTCCTGACCGATGCCGCGATCTGGCCCGAGGGCATGCCGGGGCCGGAAACCGGCGAGCAGCTCTGGCGCCTGCCACGCGCGCCCTTCGCCTATCGCCCACCGGTCCACCTGCCGCCGGTCGGCGCGTTGCCGGCCGCGCAGTCCGGCCATCTGACCTTCGGCATCAGCGGCGACTTGGCCGCGATCACGGCGGCGCGGGTGAGCGAATGGGCATCGCTGCTCTGCGCGATCGACGGCGCGCGCCTGCTGATCTGCAACCGCTTCGACCAGGACCAAGCGGCCGTCGAGCGAACCGTCGAATTGTTCTCCCACTTCGGCCTGCGCAATCGCGTCGATGTCGTCAATGCCGGCGAAAATTTCTCGTCCGAGTTCGACTTCTATCACTACGTGGACCTGGCGCTCGACCTCGGCACCGCCAGCGCCACCGTCGAGAACTGCCGGGCGCTTTGGATGGGCGTTCCGCCGCTCGCGCGCGCCGGCGGTCACACGGCCACGCGGAGCGCCGTAGGCCTGCTCGGCGCAGCCGGCCACCCGGAATGGAGCGCCGCTGACTGGGCCGCGCTCGCCGGCATCGCCCGGTCGTTCGCGCGGGACCTCGCGCGCCTGGCCGACCTGCGATGCGCGCTGCGGGACGAGATGGCGGTCTCCGCGCTTGGCGACGCCGCCGGCCTGACACGAGAGATCGAGGCAGCCTACCGCGCCATGTGGCGCGCCCATTGCGCCGGCGCCTGACCATGCGCGTTCCGCTCTTCACGCCGGATCTGACGGACGGCGACGTGGCCGCCGTGGCGGCCACCATGCAATCCGGCTGGATCACCGCCGGTCCCAGGGTCGCCGCCTTCGAGCAGGCCTTCGCGGAACGGCTCGGCGTCCGGCACGCGGTCGCCGTCAATTCCTGCACCGCCGCCCTGCACCTGGCGAACGTGCTGCTGGATATCGGCCCGGGCGACGAGGTCGTCGTTCCGTCGCTGACCTTCGTCGCCACCGCCAACGCGGTGCGCTTCGCCGGCGCGGTGCCCGTCTTCGCCGATATCGCCGGCCCGGACGATTGGTGCCTCGACCCGGGCCACGTCGAGACGCTCATCACCGCGCGCACCAAGGCGGTCGTGGCCATGCACTACGCTGGCCATCCCTGCGACATGGCGGGCCTGCGCGCGCTCTGCACTCGGCACGACATCGCGCTCTGCGAGGACGCGGCGCACGGCCTGGGCGGCAGTCTGGACGGCCGGGCCCTGGGCACCATCGGCCGAATCGGCTGCTTCAGCTTCTTTTCCAACAAGGGCATGACGACCGCCGAGGGCGGCATGCTGGTGACCGACGACGACGACGTCGCGGCACGCGCGCGGCGTCTGCGGTCGCACGGGCAGACCGCGACCGCCATCGATCGCGAGAAGGGCGCCCGGGGCTACGACATCCCGGAGATCGGCTACAACTACCGCATGGACGACCTGCGGGCGGCCCTCGGCCTCTCCCAACTCGCCCGCTTCGACAGCATGCAGGCCAACCGCCGGCGCCTGATGCAGCGCTACGAAGCGCGCCTCGCCAGGATCCCGCACATACGCGTGCCGCACTACGGGAGGCGCGGCGTCGCGGCGGACTACCTGCTGCCGATTCTCGTCGAGCGCGGCGACCGCGACGCGGTCCGCGAAAAGCTGGCCGCGGCCGGCGTGCAAACCACCGTCCACTACCCGCCCGTGCACCTCTTCGCTCCCTACCGCCGGGTCGGCCGCAGCCTGCCCCATACCGAGCGGATCGCGGCCGGAAGCCTGTCGCTCCCCCTGTTCCCCTCGATGCGGGACGAACAGGTCGACTACGTCTGCGACGCCCTGGAGCGGGCCTTCGCGGAGGTGCAAGCGGCATAATGCGGCTGTTGTTGGCAGGCGCCAGCCCGGAGCTGCTGGGTCTCGCCCGGGCCCTGGAGCATGAGGTCGTCGCGCTTTCGGACCCGGCCATCGGCGCCGATACCTGGTACGGCCTCCCGGTGGCGCCGGACGACGAATCGGCAATCGAGATGTTCCGGCCCGATGCCGTCGCAATCGCAATAGACAATGCGCGCGTACGTGAACGCACTCAGCAGGCCTTCGAGGACCTCGGTCTAGCGGTCGCTTCGCTCATCGGCGGATACAAAGGCGAAGACGTGACGCACGGCGACGGCCTCGTCGCCCAGCGCCTTTCGAACCTGTCGGAAGGGTGCCGGCTCGGCCGCGGCGTACGCCTCAACGTCGGCGCCAATGTCATGCACGAGACCGTGCTCGGCGATTTCGTGACCGTCGCGCCCAATGCCGTGCTGCTCGGCCGGGTGCGCATCGGCGGCCACAGCTACATCGGCGCCAATGCCACCATCCTGCCCGATGTCGTGATCGGCTCCGGTTGCATGGTCGGGGCGGGCGCCGTGGTGACGCGCGACGTCCCAGACGGCGCCACCGTCAAAGGGAGCCCCGCGCAGTGAGAGTCTCCTTCGTGTGCAACGGCGACTCCCGAACCGGCTTCGGGCACGTGGCGCGCTGCCTGCAACTGGCGCAGCTCGGCACGGCAGCGCTCGGCACGATCGAGGTCGCGTTCCAGGGCAGCTATTCGGAGGCGGCGGCACGGCGCATCCGCGAGGTCCTGCCGGAGGCGGCGCTGCGGCCCGAGGAGACGGTCGCGGACGCCGACGTCGCGGTGTTCGACCGCCTGGGCGATCCCGACGAGCTGAACAGCCACGCCGAGGCGCTGGCCGCCAGGGTCGCCGACCGCACCGGCCGCCTGATCTACATCGCCTCCGGCACCGAGGCGCCGCGCCTGCCCGACGACGCACTCTGCGTCGGCTATCAGCCGGGCGGGCCCGGCTCGGCACCCCCGGCCCTGCTGTGGGGCTGGGACTACGCGCCGGTTGCGCCCGACATCCTGTCGCATCGCGGAACGACGCGCGATCCCGGCCGCGTGCTGGTCGCCCTGGGCGGGAACCGCGACGATGCGCCGCTGCACCTCGCGATGGCCGCCCTCGCCCGCTTTCGTGCGATCCGGCAAATCGACGTCTTGCTGTCGCCGGTCGTCGAGGCGGCCGACCGGCAGGCCGGCGCACATCAGTCGGTTTGCCGGCACGGCAACCTGCCCTCGGTCGGCCCCCTGCTCGCCCGCGCCGGCCTGGTCATCGCCAGCTTCGGCAACCTGACCTACGAGGCCCTGGCGCTGGGCACGCCGGTCTGTCTCCTGGCGCAGAAGCCCTTCCAGCATGATTTGGCGCGGGCGATGGCCGACCTCGGCTTGGCGGTCGACGCCGGGATGGCGGACGACACCGACGACGCGGCCCTGGCGACCGCCATCGCCCGCACCCGTGCGCTGGCGCCGACGCTCACGGAGCGGGGCCCGGCGACGGTCGACGGGCTCGGGCTGCAGCGGATCGCCGGGCTGATCGCGGGACCGCACTGCGCGGAGGACGCGTGATGCGGGCGGTCGCGGTCATACAGGCCCGCATGGGCTCCCGCCGTCTGCCCGGGAAGGTGCTCCGCCCCATGGCCGGCGCGCCCATGCTGACACACCTCATCGAACGCGCCCGCCGCTCAACACGGCTGGCCGACCTGGCGGTCGCCACCTCGGATTCGGCGCAGGACGATCCGATCGAGGCTTTGTGTCGTCGGACCGGGACGCGGGTCCACCGCGGCAGCGAAACCGATGTGCTCGCCCGCACGGTCGGCGCGGCCGAGGCGATGGGCGGCGATATCGTCGTGCGCCTGACCGGCGACAATCCCCTGGTGGACGGAATCCTGATCGACGACCTGCTCGACGCCTTCCTGCCGCGGGTTCCGCCCTTGGTCTATGCCCAGACCGTCGACGGCAGCGGCTTTCCGCTCGGCCTTTGTGTCGAGGCAGTCACGCTCTGGGCGCTCCATACGGCGATGACCAGCGACGATCCGCCGGATCGCGAGCACGTCACGCGCTTCGTCCGGCAGCGGCCGGAGATCTTCCCGACCCTGGTCCTGAAGTCGCCAATGGCCTTGCAGGACCATTCGGTGACCGTCGATACCGAGGACGATTTCCTCCGCGTCGCGGCGCTCTTCGATTCCCTGCGGCGGCGCGACCCGGCATTCACCTACCACGACGTCATCGACGCCCTCTCCGACCGACCGGCGGCCGGACGGGCGGCAGGCGGAGGCACATGACATGACACAGGACTCCTTCGAGATCGCCGGACGCCCGATCGGCAGAGGCGCGGCGCCCTATCTGATCGCCGAGGTCGGCATCAACCACGGCGGCAAGGTCAGCGTGGCCCTGCGCATGATCGAGGCCGCGGCCAACGCCGGGGCCGATGCGGTCAAGCTTCAGACCTTCGATACCGCGAAGTTCCTGTCGCGATCCAGCCAGTATTTCGATGTCCTGCGCAGCTGCGAGCTGCCGCATGACGGCGTCGTCGCCCTGGCGGCCCGCGCGCGGCAGCTCGGGATCACGCTGTTCAGCGCCTGCTTCGACGAGGAGAGCGCGGACCTTTGGCGCGACCTCGACGCGCCCGCATTCAAGATCGCCTCGGGCGACATCACGCACCTGCCGCTGCTGCGGCACATCGCCGCCTTCGGCAAACCGATGATCGTCTCGACCGGCGGCGCCACGATGGCGGAGATCGGAGCCGCCTTGGCGGCGATCGCCTCGACGCCGCCGACACCGCCCGTCGCCCTGCTGCATTGCGTGTCCAATTACCCGACCAGGCCGGAAGACGCCAATCTCGCCTGCATGGCAAGCCTGCGTTCCGAATACGGCTGCCCCGTCGGCTTCTCCGACCACACCGAAGGCACGGCGACCGCCGTCGCGGCGGCCGCCCTGGGCGCCGAGCTGATCGAGAAGCACTTCACGCTCGATCGCAGCATGCCCGGCCCCGACCATGCCCTCTCGGCAGAGCCGGATGAGTTGGCGACCTTGGCAAAGGACCTGCGGACGGCGCAGCGGGCCGTCGGGCGGGCGATCAAGGCGCCGGTCGAGGCGGCGGACTTCATTCCGCAGATCCGGCGCAGCGTCACCGCTGTGGTCGACATCCCCTGCGACACGCCGATCACGCGGGACATGCTGGCGGTCAAGCGCCCGGGAACGGGCATCGCCCCCGCCTCTCTCGACGAGGTGGTCGGCCGGCGCGCCGGCCGCGACCTCGGCGCCGACGAGACGGTGAGCTGGAGCGACCTGCGATAGGCCGCGGCCAAACCGGGCCGTGTTCGAGAAACAGCCGGCAAATCAGGGCCCTTTATGATTAACCAAGGCTTAAGTGCTGGACTGCTATGGTCCCGCCCGACTGACCAGAAGCCGCCGGCCGACCGATCAGGACCGCCGGCGTTCGAAGCGGAGGTGCCGTTACATGGCCCATGAGAGCGCAGCCAGATCGCCCCAGCCGCCGGAAGCGCAGACTTCGGCGCGCGAGACCGAACGGCAAGCCCTGCTCGAAGCCGCCCGCCGGCTGAGCGAAGCGCAGAAGTCGCCGGACGACACCGCGGGCCTCGTCGCCGCGGCCCGCCTCAACTGGCGCCTCTGGACCATCTTCCAGTCGGAAATCAGCGCCCCCAACTGCCCGCTGCCCGTCGAAGTGCGGACCAACATGCTGAACCTCTGCAATTTCGTCGACAAGCAGACCGTGGCCCTGCTGGACGATCCCAAGCCGGAGCGGGCGAACGCCCTCATCAGCATCAACCACCAGCTTGCCGACGGCCTCGAGGGGCAATCCTCGCCTTGACGCCCATGGGGCCGACGCGCCGTCGCCGGCCCCGACGCACGATCTCCAGATCGTCCGGCAGCCCGCCGCCGAGCCGCGGCGCTCCAGCCCCGGCGGCGGTTAGCGCGCGCTTACTTAGCGGTCGGTTAACCAAAGCGCCCTAGCATCGGCGCCGCCAAGACCGGGGATCACAGGGAGAGCGCGTCATGAACATCGGGCTGACGGAAGACTGGCTCAAGGGAATGCACGAAGACGAATACGGGTTCGTCAATCCCGCCTTCGACTTCAGCATGATCCAGCAGTTCGACGTCGCTCGCGGCTATCAGCTCCATCATTTGAAGTGCATCCAGCAGGCCCCGCGCATCAGCCAGGCGCCCCTGGACGACCTGGGGCGGCAAGGCTTCGATGTAAGGCCGATCCTCGAGCCCAAGTTCGCCGACGGCTTGGCGGATCGCGTCAAGGCGGCGGGCCGCAACGTCTATCCGGGCGACATGGAGAAAGCGGAGGTCGAAGGAATTCTGAACGCCATCTTCTCGCCTTCGGTCCATGCCATGGTGAACCGCTACTTCCTGACCGAGTTCGCGGTGATCTTCTTCGGCCTGCTCCACACCAAGCCACTGACCGAGCAGGAAGACCCCAACACGCCAAGCGTGTCGTTCGGTTGGCACTGCGACGGCGGGCCGATGAAGCATCTCAAGATGCTGATCTACCTGAACTCAAACAACGAGCACGACGGCGCCACGGACTATCTCGACAGCTCCGCGACCGCCCTGTTCAAGAAGGTCGGCTATGTCTTTTGTCCCATTCATCTGCGACTGCAGGACCTGAGCGGCCTGGCGGCACAGCACCGGGTCCCCTACGACCCACAGCGCCTGCGGCCCGACCGCGGCGAGGGCATAACCTTCGAGCCGGCCGGCGTCCTGCACAAGGGTGTCTACCCCACGCGCGGCGTGCGCTGCGTGCTGCAGGTCGGGCTCATCCCCTGGCCGGTGTCGTGGCAGCAGTTCTTCGCGCAAAACTACGAGCTCCTGGTGAACAACACCGGGTCGGGATTCCCCAAGCTCAATTAGGTTTCAGCGAGAACGAGGAGTTCCGAACATGCCCGAGCTGTCTCTCAAGAGCCCCGTACTGCCGGTCGGCGAGCCGAACCGACCGGCGGAGCCCGTCGGCGCGGCGCAAGCGATCATCCTGGGCAGCAGCGACGGCACCTTCTCGCCGGACATGCTGGAGCTCGTCCTGGACGCCATTTGCCACAACGAGCCCTTCAAGACCCGTGTCCTGCAGGCGATCGCCGAGAAGGGGGCAAGATTTTCAGGCTATCCGGAGCTGCTCGCCTATCTGCAGTCCTTCGTGTTCGATCTGGTGCGCGACGACGACGGCGAGCTCGGCTTCGACCCCTTCGAGATTCACGAGGCCCTGAGTGCCTACAAGCGCCGGGTCAACGAAAGCCTCGATGCCTACGACCCCAAGACCAAGCCGAACCCGGACGCGGTGTTCTGGCCGAACCCAAAGCGCGACCCGTCGCGCACGATCTACGATACGCTGCCCTATATCGAGAACCTCGGGCTGATCACGAAGGAGACGCCGGTCGGCTCGGCCGGCAGCTGCTTCGCCTTCGAATTCGCGCGTAACCTGCAGCGCCGAGGCTTCAATTACGTCGTGACCGAGACTGAAGCCGAGGACGCGGCCGCGGGAGTCTACGTGGACGGCTACGACCCGAAAAATCCCTACGCCCGGTTCTCCGCCAACTACGGGATTCTGTTCAATACGTCGAGTTTCCGCCAGTTGGCCGAAAAGGCCTTCGACGTTCGCCGGCCGCGGCGGATTCTGGTCCCGTCGCACCTGCAGATCGGCAAGACCGAGAAGATCCCGATCTACGTCGATCCGTTCCGAGAGAACGTCTATTTCCGCACCCGGGAGGCCTACGAGGCCAACTATGAAAAGCACATGAACGCCATTCGCGAGGCCTTCCTGCGCAGCGAGTTCTTCGTCGTGACCCTCGGCCTCAACGAGTGCTGGGAGTTCGTGCCGGACGGCTCCGTCCTGTCGCGCAATCCGCGCGAGCTCGATCTCTACCCGCTGATGCGGCGCCGCATCCTGAGCGTCGAAGAGAACGTCGCCAACGTCCAAGCCCTGATCGATATCGTCCGGGCGCACAATCCGGACTTCAAGCTCATCATCAGCGTCTCTCCGATACCCTTCCTGGCGACCACCCGCGGCCATGAGCAGCACGTCGTCGTGGCCAATGCGCATTCGAAGGCGGTTCTGCGGGTCGCGGCCGAGGAACTGGTCAAGGCCAACCGCAACGCCTTCTAT
>Ga0102952_1000324_pt1 | contig 19499 bp, 19 predicted proteins | sample SalPon2A_C_D1_MG_FD_78506 | JGI IMG/M metagenome (GOLD analysis project Ga0102952, IMG submission 78506) | Soil microbial communities from South San Francisco under conditions of wetland restoration - Salt Pond MetaG R2A_C_D1_MG | ecosystem: Environmental > Terrestrial > Soil > Wetlands | place... | reverse complement strand
GAAGCTGGGTTCTTTGTTTGTTGGTAAGAACCGCTCTTATCTCCAGCAGCATATCGACTTTCATCATCCTTCCCTTGGCTTTTATCTGTTCTACTTCATCCGTCAGATACAAAACCTCGTCTCTCGATACATCCGAAGACTGGAGTGTTTGCCTTAGACTGCCTTCTTTTGCTATAAGTTCGTCCTGCAGGTACTGGATCTGCTGCTTGTAGGACTGGAATATACCTTCAATCTTTTTTACCTGTTCATCCGAAAGATCGAGTTCTTTTCTGACATTCTCGTTTCTCCACCAGAAAAATTTACTTCTGGTGTCAGTGTCCTGTGCGGAAACGGTTAATGAGAATAAAGACAGGATAATCAATAGGCCCAGAACTTTTCTCAATTTACTCCTCCCATGGTCCGAATACATCCAGATATGCAGCGGTCTTTTTTGTTAATGACTTGTCCAGATTATTAAATATAATTTCATCCTCCGTATTAAAGACGAGATTATTATTAATATCATTATGCTGCATAACAAATACGTTGATCAGCAAGGAACTAACCAGCAACAATGTTGCAAATGAAGTTATGAATACCCATTTTGTGTTGAAAGTTTTTATCTTCTCCAATATGCCTGGATTTTTTTCATCCTCTTTCACACTGTTCCAGAAAATAGAAATGTAGTTTGGATTCGGCTCTATTTGATCGGCAGAATCCAGCATGTCCCATACAGCTACGGACGTGTCAAGGTATTTTTTCATCTCGGGATTGTCAGCAATGTCGGATTCAATACTTTTTTTTTCTCCGAAATCAACATCCCCGGATAAATACTTTACAACCAATTCCTTTTCAAGTTTCTTTTTGTTGCTCATCTCTTTATTATTTATCATCTACCAAAAATCCAAGCATTTCTACTAATTTCATTCTACCCCTGTAAATATGAGTTTTTACAGCGCCTACACTGCAATCCATTACTTCTGCTACTTCGTTATAAGAAAATCCCTGATATTTACAAAGTGTAATTGCAATTCTTTCTTTGTCGGTAAGTTTTTTCAGTGCATCGTCAATCGACTTCTTTATCTGTTTTCTGTAAATGTTGTCATCAGCCTCGAAAAATGAATCATCTTCCATTTCTCCCGTGTTTTCGGCTATTTCATCCAGACTGAAGTATTTGCTGTTTTTTTTAAAATCTGATATACACAGGTTCGTGGCTATCTTGTAAAGCCAGGTCGTAAATTGTGCCTCAGGTCTATATCTGTCAAGAGACTTATACACTCTGTAAAAAACCTCCTGTGTCAAATCCTCTGTTGTATTGCTACCATTCGTAAATCTGTAAATATAATTCAAAACACCCTTATAATGTCTTCGCATAAGCTCATTAAAAGCACTGTCATCACCTGACTTGGCCCTCGAAACGAGCTCATGGTCATTTAGCTTATGCATAGTACAGTTTGTACACTATTAATAACTCGATTTAATAAATAAAGTTTCAAAATTTTTGGATATGCCGAAACTATAATGTATATGCTGGAGGCAAATTGATAAACTTGTAATTATATGCTCATAATTTATTAATATATCTGAGTTTGTCAAAAGTTATAATTAGAGAATAATAACCTCATCAAATAATAATAGACAATGAAAACACTAGTTTACCTGTTAGGAGCCGGACCCGGAGATCCGGAGTTAATAACAACTAAGGCAAAGGAAATAATTGAATTTTCTGATGTTATTGTCTATGACTCCCTGATAAACCCGGTCCTTCTCGAATACAATAAAAAAAATGCAGAAATAATTTACGTAGGTAAAAGACGCGGTAAAAGAAATTTTGAACAGAATGAGATAAACGAATTACTTATTAAATACGCCAGAAAAGGACATGTAGTTGCCCGTCTAAAGGGCGGTGATCCTTTTGTCTTCGGCAGAGGTGGGGAAGAAGCTGTTGAGCTAAGAAAAAACGGAATAAGCTTTGAGGTTGTTCCCGGAGTAAGCTCGATCAGTGCAGTGCCGGCTTATGCAGGGATCCCCCTGACGCACAGGGACTACAACTCTTCTTTTACAGTTTTAACCGGTCATGAAGATCCTAACAAGAATGAATCTATGTTGGACTGGAGGGCTCTTTCTGAAATGGAAACCCTGGTTATTCTGATGTCACTTAACAATACAAAGAAAATAATGAAAAAACTGTTGAAATTCAGCAAACCCGGAGACACGCCTGTATCTATAACTTCCTGTGGTACAACTCCTGAACAGAAGACTATTACAGGTACTATTTCCGATATATCGGAAAAACTCGACAAGAATCCCCGGATCAAGACTCCTGCAGTAACGGTCGTTGGCAAAATCGTTGAATTGAGAGAGGAAATTAAATGGTATGAAAATTCACCCCTTTTCGGAAAAAGAATCCTTGTAACCAGGGAAAGAACACAAATCCACGAATTCAGGAAACTGCTAAATTCATTGGGGGCTTATGTAATCGAACTGCCCGCGATAGAGATTACAGAACCGGATTCATACAAAAAACTGGATAGAGCTTTAAAGAATTTCGGTCGTTATGAATTGGTAATATTTACTAGTACAAATGGTGTTGAAAAATTCTTTAACAGGTTGAGTTTAAACGGAATGGATTCGAGGGTGTTCGGTGGAAAGAAATTAATAGCTATAGGAAGCAAGACATCTGCGGCATTAAACAATCATGGATTGTTTGCGGACTACATACCGGAAAAGTATGTAGCTGAAGGTATAGTTGAAGTTTTGGGGAATCTCGCTCTGAACAATAAAAGGATACTTATTCCAAGAGCAGAAATTGCAAGGGATATTCTGCCCGTGAAACTTGGAGAACTCGGAGCTATAGTTGATGTAGTACCATGTTACAAAACGATTATCCCAAAATATAAAAAGAGTTATATCGATCGTATGAATCAATATATTTTAAATGGAAATATAGATGTCATAACCTTTACAAGTTCTTCAACTGTAAATAATTTTTTTAAGATCCTGGGGAATATTGATATTCCTGTCCGGCAAACTAAAATCGCCTGCATAGGACCTGTAACTGCCAGGAGTGTTGCCCTTCATGAATTGACCCCTCATATAATAGCTGAAAAATATACCATAGAAGGTATTATTGAAAGTATTATTGGTTATTACGAGAACGACAAATAATTCAATTCCTGACCCTGTTTTAATAAAAATAATGTTTCAGCAAGATGTAAAATGCCTAAACGTTAGATATTACATAATAACTTAACAAAATGCTTAAACAGGGTATAAAAAATGTTAAAGAATTGCATTCACTATGCATTGTTTATTGACGTTATCATGCAATTTAGCGTTGTTTAAGTTTGTTATAATACTTAAAGTAAGTATTATCAAGCAATTAATTAAATAAATTAAAGTATTGTGTTAACTATTTATTCGTTATTATATATTTTGAAAATTTACTTTATATTCATTAGATATTAATTACATAATCTCTTCTAAAATGTTGATATTAATAAGATAATGCCAAGATTCGCTATAAATATAAATGATATAAAAGAAGAAAAAGTAACAATATCCGGTAATGATCACAAACATATGACAACAGTGCTTAGACTGGGTATTAATGATACCGTCACGCTGTTTACAGGCCAGACTGAATACAGGGCAGAAATTATTAAAATAAACTCAAAGGAAGTTGTACTGAGATTAATTGATACGATTACAGTAAGCAGGGAATCCCCTCTGAAAATAAACCTTTATCAAGGAATTTTAAGATCCGCCAAAATGGATTTTATTATTCAGAAATGTACCGAACTAGGTGCCAATACATTAACACCTGTAGTAAATCACAGGTCGCAGATAAGACACACGAACAAAATAAAGAGGTGGAAAAGAATTACAGAAGAATCATGCAAACAGTGTGGAAGGAACATTCCTCTTTTAATCAAGGAAATACGGAGTTTTGAGCAGCTAATAAAAGAAGAAATCCCACCAGGTGCAAATCTTTTATTTGATGTTAGTGCAAACGACACGATTAAAAGCTACATTGAATCCTTGAAATCATCTCCAGGTATTATAAATATATTTATCGGACCTGAAGGTGGTTTCTCAGACAAAGAAGTACGTCTGCTTGAAAACAAAGAAATACGGACAGTGAGGTTTGGACCAAGAATATTAAGAGCCGAAACAGCAGCAATTTCTGCAATATCCGTTATACAGTATCTTTTGGGAGACTTGAAATGATTAGGTTAGGAATGTCTGTCCCTGTATCGATAGTTATAAACCAATGCAACAACCATAAAAAATATAAAAATTATCACAGGGATAAATCTCTGATAATTGATTGTACTTAAAAAAGATTTCCGAATGGATATTTTTATTTCCTCTCCTTTTTTTATACCTGTCCCCTGCCACTTTGAATATGTTATCCCACTGAACTGTAAATTTTCACCCCTGGATAATCCTTCAATTTTGGTATCAAGTTTTGGAGCATTTATAAGGACGAGCATATTATCTACGTCAAAATAAGGTTTCTTTATTATTACTGTATTCCTGGAAGATAGTGGAATTTCATATGTAATTACTATTCTCCTGAAACCGGGGGAAATAGAGGTTGAATCAATGATCTTATTGTCTTTTATCTCTATATTGTTTTTTTCGATCCCCTGCATAAGATTTACATTACCTGCCTTGGTAGCAAGATTTATAACAAATGTCTGTTTGTCTATATTTTCCAGCTCGTTCTTTGTCCCAATGAATATCTTGTTGCCCTTGTTATTTATATCTATGACCTCTGCAACGGAAATAGTCTCACCATCAGTACTGATCACCATATGATATTGCTTGATATCAATATTCTCATCACTTGCCGTTGGGTTGTAAACAGGTAGTTCCAGATTTATATTGTCCTCATTGGGAGGGAAAACCATTTTATCGGTTGCATATGCAGCACCCTCATAAAATATTGTAATTTCATAGCTTCTGTCCCATCTGAGGTTATTGAAAATGAATTCCCCGGTATTGTCAGTAGATATCTTTTTATTATCGGTTTCTTTTTCTCCCATGTATGCTCGCAGATACACTTCAACACCATTCATTTTTTTGTTATCTTCAGAACCATTTGTCACAACACCGGTTATTGTCCCTGACTTAGCATTGCTGGTTTTTTTGAAATTGAATATGTAATCAGTAATTTTTTCAGCATTTTCCCTGTTGACCTGAAGGTTCGGCATAGGTGGAAAACCTTCATTAACAGGCATTTTATTAACTTTTGAATAAATGTTCTGCGGGTTCATTATCCAGTCAATAGTTCTTTCTCTTGAATATTTATCCTTAACATTTATTAAATCCGGTCCGACAAATACGCCTCTTCCAAGCGTGTGACACCTAGAACACCTTTGGATCATGAACAGGTCTTTACCACTGAACTCCATGTCTTGTCCGTGAGTCTGTGCGTAACATTTCGTTCCGGAGAGTAATGCGGCAAATAGAGTAAATAGCAATAAATACGATAATACGATTACTGGAATCCTGAATTCTTTCATTTTGATAATATTCGAATTAAAATTTTGTTATTGATTGTTTTTCAGTTTTTCTATCTCTTGAATCTTTTCAGCCGCTTTTAATTTGTATTTATCAGTCAGCTGTTCATAATCATCCCGGGTTATCTTTCCGAGTTTATAATCGAATTCTATATCCCTGAGTTCTGAATAGATATTCTCCTTTTCTGAATTCAGGACCATTATCCTTTTCATATTTTTATATTTATTATCGTTTTCCCCTGATTTTGTGAAAAGGTTATGATCATTAAATAAAGGTGTCATAATGTATATACAGATAACAATTGATATAATTGTGATGACATATAAATCCATGAAGTTAGTCCCTGTTAAACTTGCTTAAAGTATTTTTACCAAGGGATTATGCACGCCCGAATATTCAAACATTGTTTGATTCATTCTTTTTTCGTTTTGGCAGAATTATAACTAAAGCGCCGAACAATAACACCAGACCGCCTGCCCATATCCAGGTGATCATCGGATTAACAATTACTCTCAAGCTGGCTGAACCGGTATCGGTATTAAAATCAGTCAGAATTACGTATAGATCATCTATTAATGTTGAACGTAATGCCACTTCTGTTTCCTGATTGATCTCTCTGTTCCCCTGATATTTGTATATATTCTTTTCAGGTTTCATCTCTCCGGAGTATTTATCGTTTGTATAGAGCTTGAGATCTGCTACTGTGGCATTTTTAGCATCCGTAACATAAGAATTCAGCCCTGTATAAACCATTTTGTATTTGCCAATTGTAAAAGATTCTCCTTTATTTACAACAAGTTCTGTCTGATGCGAGAAAACTGAAGATGAAGTAATTCCTATAACGATAAGAACTATTCCTATATGGATAATATACCCTCCGTATCTGCTCTTGTTTCTTGAGATAAGTGTCGTAAGAGCTGTAATAAAATTGTCACCTTTATCTCTCCTTACAGATATTCCCCTGTAATACTCGATGACGACAGTAGATGTAACGAAGAAGCAGGCGACATAAGATATCACAGCAACGGTTTCCGTAATACCGGCGAATACGATGAATATGCCAAAGATGACAGACAAAATAACCGGAACCGTAAAATTTTTCCTCATCGTTTTCCATGAAGATTTTCTCCAGGAAATTAATGGTCCGACACCCATTAACAATATTAAAACAAGTCCGATAGGAACGTTTACTTTGTTAAAGAAAGGTTCTCCCACAAGTATTTTTTCACCTGATACCGCTTCTGATATTATCGGAAAAACAGTTCCAATCAATACTGCAAAAGCTGCAGCCAGAAAAAGTAAATTATTAAAGATAAAAGCACTTTCCCTGGATAGTATTGAATCGAAACTATTTTCACTTTCAAGCGATTTGCTTCTGTAAAGCATAATCCCGAACGAGAACAATAATATAAAAGAAATAAAACCCATAAAAAGCGGGCCAATGTTTGATTGTGCAAAAGAATGCACGGAATTAACAATTCCACTACGCGTAAGGAATGTCCCGAATATTGCAAGGAAGAATGTGGTTATAAGCAGTATCATGTTCCATTTTTTAAGCATTCCCTTTCGTTCCTGGATCATTACTGAATGCAGGAATGCTGTGCCTGTTAACCACGGCATGAACGCAGCATTTTCGACAGGGTCCCATGCCCAGTAGCCACCCCACCCCAGTTCAAGATATGCCCATCTTGCACCGAGCAGGAGACCTACACTTAAGAATGTCCAGGCAATTATAAACCAGCTACGGGATTGTTTGATCCAGTTGTAATCCGTTTTACCACTCAGTAAAGCACCCATTCCATATGCAAACGGAATGGTAACACCTACATAACCGAAATACAGACAAAGGGGATGTATTGCCATGTAGGCATTCTGAAGTATAGGGTTAAGCCCCCTGCCTTCCTGAGGTGTAAAAGAAAGCTTATCAAATGGATTTTCTATAAAACTGATAAGAAATATAAAAAATAAGGCAACAACTGCAATTGTCATGTTAACATATGGTTTATATTCAAGATCCTTATATCTGTCGGTCACAGTGGTAAGAGCGAAGTATATTGATAGCAGCAAACACCAAAGCAACAGAGAACCTGCCTGACCTGCCCAGAGTGAGGTAATTCTGTATACTACAGGCAGGTCAGTACTAGTATTCAAAGCGACATATTTAAGGTTGAAATTTAATGTAAGCAGTTCATGGAGCAGGCAAACTGCTGCAATTATTAAAAGAATTGCTATTGATAAGATCGCGTTCTCGGAGCTTCTGAATAATTTTTCATTTCTGTATTTTCCTGCCAGAAATGAGCTTATTATGACGTAGAAAGCGAGAAAGAAAGCGAAAAAAACAGAAATATTACCGATCTCAGCCATTAGTTACGTTTTTGTTTTTATAAAGTTGATCTTCTGATTCATATTTCGTAGGACATTTTGCAAGAAGTAGGTCTGCGTAAAAAACATTGTCTTTGGTTAATTTACCTTCAACAACTGCCTCTACCTTGTCTTTAAAAATATCAGGGACAATTCCCTTGTAGTCAACATCAACAGTTTGTATTCCATCCGTGATCTTGAATTTAAGCGAACCATCTGAACCTTTCTCTATTGTTCCCGGAACAACAGTACCGGATACTCTGACTCTTTGATTGTATATCCGGGGTTTTTTCTCTTTTAATTCATTCACGGTCAGGTAATAAACCATTGTGTCTCTGGCACTGCCATAGACAAGATAACCGACCGTTGTTGCAACTAAAATTATTGCTACTATGAATTTCATTTTACCTTTGAGCATTTTTACTTACCTTTACCTTCTCCGAGCATTATATTAATTTCATTTTCAAGGTTTCTTGACTTTGATTTGAGAAAATAGAGATAACCAACTACAGTTAACCAGAATATGATCTGTGACCAGAATAGATATGACATCAGTTGTTGTTCTCCGCTTTAATAATATCCATTTTATATCTTAAATTTTCGATCTTAATTCTTTCTATCAATATAAGTGCCATAAGAAAGCTAAATCCCACAAAAGTTACCAGCATGGTATAAAGCATTTTTGGATCAATACCGCCGCCGCCGGGGCCGAATACAACTGGTGATATTCCCCTCATTACCCTAGCAGATATATAGACCAGCGGGAGATCGAGAAATGCAATAATAGCATAAACAGCAGCATACCTGGCTTTTTTCTGATCGTTACCTGAACTTGATCTTAATATGAGATAAACTATGAACAACATCCACAGAATAAAAGTAGTTGTCAGCTGAGGATCCCATGTCCACCAGGTGCCCCAGATCGGTTTTGCCCATATACTACCCGATATAATAGTAAGTGTTATGAATACAACGCCTATCTCGGCTGATGAATAAGCCAGAATATCCCATTTCCTGTTCTTTTTTATCAGGAACATAATACTTGAAATGAATACAAGAATAAATGCTATCGAGGACACCCATACAGTCCCCATATGAAAGTAGAAGATTCTCTGAATATCCCCCATAACCTTCTCTGTAGGAGCGTAGAATAGAGACATATATGTAGAGCAGGTCATTCCGATAATAGCAAAAACATAAAAAATTATCTTCATTTTTTCCCCTTAATCTTCTTCAAGAACATAGCCGTATACAATTGCACTAGTAAAAAGGAACATTATATCAAATGCAATAATCAGTTTTATAGAATACCATACTTTATCAAGAGGTTGACCATTTAATATAACAAAAGTAACTCTAACCGAATTTATCAATAAAGGTATTATGATCGGAAAAAGCAGAATAGGCAGGATAACCTCTCTTAACCTGGTATTCACGGACATAGTTGAAAAAAGAGTACCTACAGAAACAAACCCGATAGTGCCTGTAATTATTATCGAATAAAGGACGAGAATACTCCCCGAGATATCATAGTTAAAAAATACGATAAAAAGGGGAAGCAATATTAGTTCGAGTATAAATAAAAATAAAAAATTTGAAAGGAACTTTGAAATATAGATTAGAACAGGACTTGTAGGGCTGAGCAGAACACCCTTTATAGCTTCATTTTCCTTTTCTATTCCAAACGATCTTGAAAGACCCAGCAGACCTGCAAATGTAAAACATATCCACATAAATGAAGGTACGGCATAACTTAGCAGTTCTCTTGAGATATTAAATGAAAAATTAAAGATCAAAATTATAACAAGAGCAAAGGTGAACATCGAGGAAAAAAGCTCTTTAGTCCTGTATTCATTTTTAATATCTTTTAACAGAAACAAAAATACTTTTTTCATATAGCCTAGCCGCATATCTTTTCATATTTGTCGTTTACATTGTACTCAAATGAATCTGAATACTCTTCGATATGCATGATCTTCCCCCTATTCATGATTCCTATCCTGTTACTTAACGGAAGCACATAACCTATGTTATGTGTAGTAATTATAACGGTTCTGTGTTCCGACTTTAGATCCTTAACAATTGATAGAAATGTAGCTATAGCCTTCTGATCAAGACCACTAAAGGGTTCATCAAATAAAACAATACCGGGATTATGTACTATAGATCTGGCAATAGTAAGTCGTTTCTTCATACCTCTTGAAAAATTTCTTACAAGATCATCACTTCTTTTTATGAGATCCATTTGTTCAAGTAGTTCTTTTATCCTTTTTTCTCTGTTTTGAACATCATATAGTGACGAAAAGAATTCAAGATTTTCATACGCCGTCAGATTTTCATACAGGAAATCATTATGTGATACGAACCCTATAATTCTTCTGATCTCATAAACTTCTTTTGTAATATCATAATCACCTACGCTCACTTTACCGGCATTTGGTTTTGTAAGTGTTGAAAGTATTTTTAGAAGCGTTGTTTTTCCTGCACCGTTTGGTCCGTATATTGTAAAGAATTCGCCACCTTTGACCGTCAACTGCAGGTTATCAATAACCCTGCTGTAACCATAATTCTTGACCAGATTTTCTATGTTAATGTCATATCTTTTCAATAATCGCCCCAGGATGAAAAATTAAATATTTTTTGCACCGCCCAGTTCGTTAATCCAGTCACTTAGTTTTTTCATACCCTCATCATATCCGACAACCGGAACATATCCGAAATCCCTCTTTGCCTTTTCAATACTGTAGCTCCTGCTGCCAGCAAGAGCTGAAACGGCAAATCTGGTAAGAACAGGCGGCTTTTCCGAATCAATGGCTTGGTATATAATCTCCATTAAATAAGCAAGTATGTACATAAATGTATATGGTATGGTGATTCCGGGTTTCCAGTCTATGCCCGCTGCACCCAGCTGGTCCTGCAAGAATTTTTGATAGTCGACTTTTATACCGTCATTAATGAAATATATCTCGCCATTCGTATTCTTTGAGTTTGAAGCACTCACCATTGCATTAACCAGATTGTTTACGTTGCAAGGTGTTACGGTTTTTTCCCCGTAACCAACAGGGTGTAGTATACCCTTCCCTGCAGCTTCCAATAACCGCGGTAGAATAACGTTATCTCCATCACCCCATACATTTGATGGTCTTATTATTACTGTATTTATACCTCTAGAATTATATTTTCTGACCAGTTTCTCCGATTCTGCTTTTGTTTCATTGTAGTAGTCATAATGTTTGTCCGGGTAGGGATAATCCTCATCTATATCTTCAAGTTTATGCATCTCGAAAAGGCTCGATCTCCATACAACGGTAGAAGAGCTCATATGTACAAAAGTCCTCACCCCTTCCTTTAAAGACTGCTCAAGCAGATACCTCGTTGCTTCCACATTTATTTTGTAAAAATCATCTTTTTTACCCCAGTCGGAAACGTAAGCGGCTATATGAAAAACAGTATCCACATCCTCAAGGAAACCTTTCAGGGAATCAGTATCGGAAAGATCCCCTTTAAATATTTCAACATTTGTTTTTTTTATTCTATCTATTTTATCAGGATTCCTGACCAGACATCTCAGCTTATGACCATAAGCGTTTAATTTTCCGACAAGTTTGCTTCCTATGAATCCTGTTGCCCCTGTTATTGCTATATTCATATAATGTGTTTATAAAATTTTTCCTGTTAAGTTATATTAAAAAGTAGAAATTACAAAATTTTATTATCAACATTAACCATCATTTATTCAATTATTTTTTATATAAGGATTAAAATCATGAAATATCTCCATACAATGATCAGAGTCGGCGATCTCGACAGGTCAATTCAATTTTACAGTGATGTGCTCGGACTCCGTCTTCACAGGAAAAAGGACTATCCCGGTGGTAATTTTACACTTGCGTTCATGGGTTACGATGATGAGTCAGAGCCGTTTCTGGAATTAACCTACAACTGGGATGTTTCATCATATGACCCGGGCAACGGTTACGGTCATATGGCTTTTGGGGTAGAAGATATTTATGCGACGTGTGAAAAAATCAAAGAGATAGGAGGAAAAGTTACTAGAGAACCCGGTCCGATGAAACACGGCAGCACAGTAATAGCTTTTGTAGAAGATCCCGATTCCTATAAGATCGAACTAATAGAAAGGAAATAGTATATTTCTATTTTTTATTTCTTCTCTTTTTCCATTTTTCGTATAAATATTTTTTAAGTCTTGACTCTCTGCCGTTATCGGTGGGCTCATAATAGATCCTGTTTTTTAGTTCGGATGGTAGAAATTCCTGTTCCTTGAAATTCCCTTCATAATCATGTGAATATTTGTAACCTTTACCAAAATCCATATCTTTCATCATTTTTGTAGGAGCATTTCTGAGTTGAAGAGGAATCTGTATATCCGTTCTGTTTTTGACATCGGACAATGCTCTTTCCACAGCTTTGTAAGAAGCATTACTCTTCGGAGAACTGGCAAGAAAAGTCGTGGCCTGGGAAAGAATTATCCTGGCCTCCGGCATTCCTATATAGTTAACTGCGGTAAAGCAGTCAGTAGCGAGTGAAAGTGCAAAAGGTTCTGCGTTGCCGATATCCTCGGATGCAAGTATTATCAATCTCCTCGCAATGAATTTAGGGTCTTCTCCTGCTTCGAGCATTCTTGCGAGATAAAAAACAGCTGCATCAGGATCACTCCCCCTGACACTTTTTATAAATGCGGATATCGTGTTGTAATGCTCTTCCCCGGTTTGGTCATATCTGTAATGTTGCGTTTGATAAGCATCCCTGATTGCGAATATATCTATCGTATTATCCTCTTTTGACTCATGTATATCAGCCGATATTTCAAGGGCATTCAGCATTACCCTCGCATCACCTCCGGACAATCTTTTAAGTTCCCCGTTTGCATCTTCCTTCAACTTAAATTGTTTCAGTTGTTCGTCAAGTTTGAATGCCCTTTTGAGTATTTCGTCAAGATCTTCATAACTCAAGGGATACAGAGTAAATATCTGACATCTCGATAATAATGGACTTATAACTTCAAATGAGGGATTTTCAGTAGTGGCACCTACAAGAATGATTGTTCCCTCTTCCACGCTCTTTAGAAGTGCAGCCTGCTGAGACTTGTTGAACCTGTGTATCTCGTCAATGAAAAGTAATGTATTTGTACCCGTAGAATGAAGTTCTTTTGCTTCGTTTATCGATTCTCTGAGTTCCTTAACACCAGATGATATTGCGTTTAATTCAATGTAATTCGCATTGATCGATTCAGCCAGGATCGATGCAATGGTCGTCTTGCCTGTTCCAGGGGGACCCCACAGTATCATAGGGTGTATATTCTTCCTCTTTATCATTTTTCTGATCAGTCCATCTTCCCCGAGTAGATGCGACTGTCCGTATATGTCATCCAGTTTTTTTGGACGTATTCTCTCTGCCAGGGGGATGTTCCCGGTACTGGTTTTAAAAGGCAGATCCTGTAATTTGGTACGTTTATTCATATTTTATTACTAACCTTCATTTATATTATATTTAATTATATCTATTTGATTTATATTTATTTAAACAAACAGCATTTTGCAAAAAGATGATAATTTATTATAATCAAAGCCAATTATGAATATAGCACTTCTAAAAGAACTTTGTGACACACCTGGTTTACCCGGTGATGAGAACAGGATAAGAGACATTTTCATCAGGGAGATCAGGGAACATACAGATAGAGTCAAAATTGATGTACTAGGGAATATTATAGCAAATATCCCCGGTAAAGGTCCAAAACTTGTTCTGGATGCACATATGGATGAAGTTGGTTTTATGATCAACCACATCGACGAGAGAGGATTTATACATGTAACACCTTTGGGCGGTATGGATCCAAGGGTATTTTATGGTCAGAGACTTCTATTCTGGGGGAAGGAACCGGTTACGGGCATGGTAGGTGCGATACCTCCGCATATAAGTAAAAATAGTAATAACAGTGAAGTTCCTGACGTTGATGACTGTGTAGTAGATGTGGGTCTCTCGGCGGAAAAGGTAAAGGATATACTAAAGACAGGAGATTTGGCGACTTTTGCTACTAGACTGGAGGAAAACCCGGATTCGGTCCTTTCTAAAGCCATAGATGACAGGGTTGGACTGTTCGTAATACTGGAAGCACTGAAAAAGAAGAATAAATTGAATTGTGATCTCTATGTTACTGCTACGGTCCAGGAAGAAGCCGGACTAAGAGGAGCTAGGATCATTACACCTGTGTATGAACCTGATTTTGTGGTTGCTCTTGAAGGTACAGTAGCAATGGATGTTCCGGGCATTCCGGATTACAAAACAATGGCTAACGTCGGAAAGGGGCCTGAAATAAGACTTTCCGACAGATACCTCGTAGCTCACAGACCTTTCAGTTTCTTTCTTACCGAGCTTGCAGAAAAAAATAAAATACCTTATCAGATGACAGTTAAAAAAGCAGGGAGTACAAATGCAACGGCTATGCAGGTTACCGGCAAGGGGGCAAGGGCCACAGTAGTCTCCGTCCCTGTAAGATATCTCCACAGTCCCACCTCAATTGCTTATAAAAGCGACATTGAACACACTATAAATCTAATAACCGTATTACTCGAGAGTATTGACAAATTCGGATATGAAACCGTTGTATAGTGTATATTTACTTTACATACATGGTTAAGAATAATTATTTTAAAAAATTTTTTACCGGATGACCGTTATGCACAAGAACGAATTGATCGGTATATTCGAATCTGCACTTGAAAGTTCAGGAATAACCGAAAAAAGTATATTTATAGAAAAACTTGACAGAAAACTCGAAGGAAAAAAGTATGATATTCAGGATTGTTCGTTAATAGAAATAATAATCAATGAGGACAGGGAAGATTTTGAAGAATCGTTCTCTGAACTGATTAAAAGCAGGTTCTCCGGAGGGAATAATACTTTATCCGAGAAAAGCATCGAAGAGACTGTAAATTTATTTATACAGTCTCTAGAACACTCCATTGACTACTATTATAATAATATAATAGCCAGGCATTTTTCATCTACCTAGATTACCGATGCCTTCACTTCCTTTTGTTCATAGGTACATATTTCCTTTCATCGTATCCGGTATATACCTGTCTCGGTCTTGCGATCCTGGTTTCCTTGTCGTTTAACATCTCGGTCCACTGGGCAAGCCAGCCGGCTGTTCTGGCTATTGCAAAAAGTACGGTGAACATGCTTGTTGGAAGTCCCATGCTCTGGTATATGAGCCCTGAATAGAAATCAACGTTTGGATACAGCTTTCTTTTAACAAAATATTCATCCTCGAGAGCTATCTTTTCAAGCTCCAGAGCTATTTCAAGCAGAGGATTTTCACCTGTAACTTCAAATACCTCGTGTGCTATGTTCTTGATTATTGTAGCTCTGGGGTCGTAAGCCTTGTATACCCTGTGACCGAAACCCATCAGTCTGAATTCCCCCTTCTTAGCCCTTTCCACGTATTTCGGTATCTGATCAACTGATCCGATTTCGCGGAGCATATCGAGCACTCTTTCATTAGCACCACCGTGCAGAGGACCGTATAATGCAGCTATTGCAGCAGCTGTGGCCGAATACGGGTCGGGCTGTGAGCTCCCGACGCTTCTCATAGCACTTGCACTGCAGTTCTGTTCGTGGTCTGCATGAAGTATGAGTAATACGTCAATTGCTTTTTCAATAACAGGATCCGGTTCGTATTCTGGTTCAGCCATCTTGAACATCATGTTCAGAAAATTACCTGAATAGCTTAGATCATTGTCGGGATATACATATGGCATACCCATGATATGCCTGTAGGAAAATGCAGCTATAGTCGGCATCTTGGCTATCAGTCTTCTGATCTGAAGGTTCCTGACATCTTCATTATATATATCCTTTGCTTGCGGATAAAAGGTAGATAGAGCACCTACAGTACCCATTAACATTCCCATGGGATGAGCATCATATCTGAAACCGTCCATTAATTTTTTAATGTTTTCATGGAGGTATGTATGATATGTAATATCGTGTTCCCATTTTTCGTATTGGCTATTGTTAGGCAGTTCGCCGTTTAGCAACAGGTATGCAACTTCCAGAAAATTGCTGTTTTCAGCCAGTTCTTCTATAGGATAACCCCTGTATCGTAAAATACCGTTTGCGCCATCAATGAATGTGATTGAGCTGCTGCATGAAGCTGTATTTCCGAATGCAGGATCATAACTCATAAGACCGAAGTCGTCATCGTTAACCTTAATCTGCCTGAGATCCATAGCTCTTATGGTGTCATTCTCCACTGAAACTTCGTATGTTTTTCCAGTCCGATTATCTGTAATCGTTAAAGTGTCCTTAGACATTCTAGTACCTCCTTTGAACTGTACAAAATTTTTATGAACAAAGTAAAAAAACCAACTACTTTTTACAGGGTTTATTGGAAGGGAATTGACATGAATGCATGAACTAAGAATTCCCTTTCTGATGATAACCAATAACAATCTGATTATCAATTACCAAGATCTGTGTAATGATTAATTTTTCATTATATCAAATTAGTTTAAAAATTTCTATATTTACCTGTTAATTTAATGCAATTGGGACAGGTGAGAAACAACCAATAAAAATCAACATTGTTAACAGGGCGATGATCTTCCTCTTTAATCCGATATCATTCTCCTCGTGGAGTGTCGGAGGATGTTTGGGGCCCATAATCGTAAGTAAAATAGCCCAGATAAGCCATCCCGGCCAGCCATTGAATATCAGTATTTCAGGTAATCCTATATTGATATTCATATATGTTAATTCCTGGAGTATCGGTTTCGTACCCAGTCCGATAAGTGTTAATGTTATTATGGCTATAATTGAAGTTAATCTGTGGATTCTGTAATTGAATACCGAATATATTACATGACCACCGTCGAGCTGTCCGGAAGGTATAAGATTAAGTGCGGTTACAAATAACCCTACCCAGCCTGCAAAAGCAAGCGGGTGCAGTACAATGTCCTTACCTTCGGGAAGATTCCCAAATACGATATGTGAAAAAAATGAAAATAAAGGAGATGATCCGAGTAAAAAACCGGTGCCGTTATTATAGTTGCTTATATCTACGACCTTTGACAGCTCCAGCCCCATGAACAATACTGGAAGTGCAACTACAATTCCGGCTATTGGTCCGGCAACGCCAATATCGAAAAGTGCCTTTTTGGTTGAAATCCCGGATCTTATTTTTATGAATGCGCCGAATGTCCCTATCGGTGATATCTCCGGTGGAGCAGGTATAAAATAAGGCGGTGTTATATCTGCACCGTATCTTCGACCAAAAAGATAATGCCCCATTTCATGTGAAGCCAGTATCAGTATTAATGAAAGGCAGAAAGCCATTGCATCGAAAAGATCACCTGACATAAGATAACCCTGTGAAAAAGTAGTTATAACTGTAGCTATAAACAGTACTATGTGTAATTTCGATAATTTCATAATTATTATTGATCTTTTTCGGGATTACCTATTCTATTTCAATTAATGAAGGGTTTATAGATTGTGTAAAGTCGTAGATAATCCTTTTTATCTCGGATTCTTTTTTCAGGGTCAATATATCGCTTTTTATGGTTTCCAGGATTTCGATATCCAGCCTGTTGATCATATACTGCAACATGGGCACTCTCGAAGGTGATACACTTAAATTTCTGTAACCCAGTGATAGCAGGGCCAAAGCACCTGAAGGACTGCCCGCCATTTCACCACATACCGATACTTCGTTAATATTATCGCTGGTTATGCAGTATATTTCATTCAGCATGCGTACTACTGCCGGGTGAAATGAGGAATAAAGGTGTCCGACAACATTAGAGTTCCTGTCTACTGCAAGTAGATACTGAATCAGATCATTGGTACCTATAGAGACAAAATCGATCAGATCCTTAAAATCATCAAGTTGATAAGCAAGTGCAGGAACCTCCATCATAATACCAAGTGAAGGTATATCTTTTTTTCTGAGACCTATTTCACTGGCAAGATTCGATATTATCTGTCTTGCAGTCTCGACTTCCCATACATTTGTTATCATTGGCAAAAGTATTCTCAGTTTGTAACCTTTTCTGACACTCAGCAAAATAGCTTTTATCTGGTTCTTGAAAAGATCGAGATATTCCATGGAGAACCTAATTGCCCTTAATCCGAGTAACGGGTTCTCTTCATCTGGAATATTAAAATATGGAAGTATTTTATCCGCTCCGATATCGAGAGTCCTTATTGTTACATACCCGTCGAACTGTTCTGCAACTTCCTTGTATATCTTGACCTGATCCCTGACACCAGGCCAGTCTTCAAACTGTGTGAAGGCAAATTCCGTTCTAAACAAGCCTACATTTGTTATGTTATAGTGCTTGGCGACCTCGACATCTATAGGTAACCCTATATTCGCAGTGATCCTCACCGGGAGTTTGCCATGTCTATTCTCCATCGCCTCGTGTTCAAATTCCTTTTCAATGCTTTGTATCTGTTTATGAATATTCTCATATTCATCTATCAGTTCTTTATCAGGATTTACAAAAATAAAACCCGTTCTGCCGTCTACTATTAACTTTTCACCCTGCCCTACAAGGGTGGTAATATTTTCAATACCTATAACCGCGGGAATCCTTAGTGATTTTGCAATAATAACGGCATGTGAAGTTGCTCCTCCCCTGGCCGTAACAATGGCACATACATTCTTTTTATTTAACATACTCACGAATGAAGGTCCTATCTCATCTGCAATTACGATAATGTTTTCTCCGTTGGGGCTGGAGACATCATTTATGATGTTTTTATCTACCAGTTCGTGAAGGAATCTCTCACCTATGTCCCTCAGATCCTGAGCTTTTTCTCTCAGATACCTGTCTGTTAAGGATTCGAACTGAGCGGCAATGGACTCTATCCCTTCAATAATTGCTGTCTCTGCACTGACTACTTTACTCTCAATAATATCTAACAATGTATTCTGCAGAGATGAGCTTTTTACTATCATTAGATGTGCTTCAAATATATCTATTTCGTTTTCGGAAAGAATACTCTCTTTACCAAGACTGTTTATAAGTTCATGAAGATCATTCTCAACCTTTGAAAATGCTTTCAACAATCTTTCCTTTTCAAATTCCGTGGATCGTGGTTTTTTATTGTCGGGTTTTATTTGCTGAAACAACCCTCTAAGTAAAAACGCTTCTCCAATTGCAAGTCCCGGGGATACTCCCTTGCCCTGGTATGTTTTGGTTTTATGCTCAAGTATTGAAGGAGTTTGAAGCCGTTCAAGCGTATCGGCCACTTCCAGAAGTCCGGCCAGTCTTGAAGCAATAATCTGAAAGAGTGTTTCTTCCGCAGGGTTAACGAGTCGCCTTTCCATGGTTTGTCCTACCAATACCCCTACGCATTTATTGTGAAGAATAATAGGAACACCAATGTAACTTTCATATTCTTCCTCCCCTATCTCCGGGAAATATTTATAGTTGGGGTGTTTTGAGGCAGGCATAACGACCTGTGACCGCATAGTAGTGAAAACGAGCCCGGTCAAACCTTCGTTTGCATTAAGATGGACGGGGTGATCATGATCTACAATCAGTCCTTTGGTAGCACTTAAATTCAGATGTTTATCGTTTTCGTCCCAAATATATATG
>Ga0102952_1000323_pt1 | contig 19507 bp, 19 predicted proteins | sample SalPon2A_C_D1_MG_FD_78506 | JGI IMG/M metagenome (GOLD analysis project Ga0102952, IMG submission 78506) | Soil microbial communities from South San Francisco under conditions of wetland restoration - Salt Pond MetaG R2A_C_D1_MG | ecosystem: Environmental > Terrestrial > Soil > Wetlands | place... | reverse complement strand
TCCGCCTCGCCGCTGGCCACCCCGCGCCGCGCCGTGGTCGGCTGGGACGCCGGTCGGCTGGCCATGGTGCTCGCCGTACTGGAGGCCCGCTGCGGGGTGGTATTGGGCGCGAAGGAGGTTTATCTAAACGTTGCCGGCGGCTTGCGGGTGTCCGAGCCGGCGGCGGATCTGGCGGTCGCCGCGGCCCTGGTGTCGGCAGCGAGCGACCGGCCGGTGCCGGCTGAGACCGTGGTATTCGGCGAAATCGGACTGTCCGGTGAGGTGCGCGCCGTCAGCCAGACCGAGGCGCGATTGAAAGAGGCCGCAAAACTGGGATTCTCCGGCGCCTGGACCCCGGCCCGCCGGGCCAAGGCGGGCCGCGCCGCCGCCGGCGGCCTGGCGATCACCGAGATCGCTCATCTGCACGACCTCGTCGCCCTGCTGACGGCCGAGGGCCGGCGCCGGGAATTGGGCTGAGGAGCCGCACGCGCGCATGGAAACGCCGCCGATCAACGTGACCGACATCGTCGTCGTGCTGTTGGTCGTCCTGTCCGGCGTCTTCGCCTTCTTCCGCGGCTTCGTGCACGAGGTGCTGGCGGTCGTCTCCTGGATCGGCGCGGGGGTCGCGACGCTCTACGCCTTCCCCTACGCCCAGCCCCTGGCGCGCGAATGGATCTCGATTCAGCTGGTGGCCGACATGGCCGCCGGTATCGCCATATTTCTGGTCGTGCTGATCGTGATGAGCGTCCTCACGCGCCTCGTCGCGCACCGCATCCGCAACAGCAGCTTTGGCCCGCTCGACCGCTCGCTCGGGCTCGTCTTCGGCTTCCTGCGCGGCGCCGTGCTGGTCTGCCTGGCCTGGCTGCTGCTGCTCTGGGCCCTGCCGCCGGAGGACCACCCGGCGTGGATCACTGAAGCGCGCACCCTGCCGCTGGTCGAGCGCGGCAGCGACGTCATGGTCGGGCTGCTGCCGAAAAGCTGGCAGGAGAAGGCGCCGAACGCGGTCCGCGACATGCGCAAGGGCGCCGAGCGCCTCCAGAACAGCGCCGAGAGCTATCGGAACCTCTTGGCGCCGCAGCCGAAATCCGATGCGCCTGAGGACACGGGCGGCTATAACGAGCGCATGCGGGACGACATGGAACGCGCGGTCGAGGCCGCGACCCAAGGGAGCAACGGTTCAGAGGTGCCCGCCCAATGATCACCACCCACCCCTTCTCGATCGGGCCGGACGACGACAAGCTGCGCGAGGAGTGCGGCGTCTTCGGTATCTTCAGCCACGCCGATGCTGCCGCGCACGCGGCCCTCGGCCTGCATGCCCTGCAGCACCGCGGCCAGGAGGCCGCCGGCATCGTGTCCTACGACGGCCGGCAGTTTCACGCCCACCGCGACCTCGGGGTGGTCGGCGACATCTTCGCCAGCAGCCAGGTGATGGAGCGCCTGGTCGGCACCTCGGCGATCGGCCACGTGCGCTACTCGACCTCCGGCGAAACCGCGCTGCGCAACGTGCAGCCGCTGTTCGCCGACCTCGAATTCGGCGGCTTCGCGCTGGCCCACAACGGCAACCTGACCAACGCGCTGGAGCTGCGCCGCGAGCTGGTCAAGCGCGGCTCCCTGTTCCAATCGACCTCGGATACCGAGGTCATCGTGCACCTCATGGCGACCTCCGATCAGGGCAGCGTCGTCGACCGCATGACCGACGCGCTGCGCCGCGTCGAGGGCGCCTATTCCGTGGTTGCGCTGACCGATTCCTGCCTGATCGGGGTGCGCGACCCGCTGGGCGTCCGGCCGCTGGTGATCGGGCGCCTGGGAGACACTCATATCCTGGCGTCCGAGACCTGCGCGCTCGACATCATCGGGGCCGACTTCCTGCGCGACGTCGAGGCCGGCGAGATGGTGGTGCTCGACCGCTCGGGCGTTCATTCCCTGCGTCCCTTCCCGCCGGCCCGGCGCCGTTTCTGCATTTTCGAGTACATCTACTTCTCGCGGCCCGATTCGGTCCTCGAAGGCCAGAGCGTCTACCAGCGGCGCAAGCAGATCGGCGCGGAGCTGGCGGCCGAGAACGGCGTCCCCGCCGACGTCGTGATCCCGGTGCCGGATTCCGGCGTTCCGGCGGCGATCGGCTACGCCGAGGCCTCGGGCATTCCCTTCGAGCTCGGCATCATCCGCAACCACTACGTGGGGCGCACCTTCATCGAGCCGGCGCAGCAGATCCGCAATCTCGGCGTCCGGCTGAAGCACAACGCCAACCGCTGCAGCCTGAAGGGCAAGCGCGTCATCCTGGTCGACGATTCCATCGTGCGCGGCACGACCTCGGTGAAGATCGTCGAGATGGTGCGCGCCGCCGGCGCGACCGAGGTGCACATGCGCATCGCCGCCCCGCCGACCGCGCATCCCTGCTTCTACGGCATCGACACGCCGGAGGCGAGCGAGCTGCTGGCCTCGCGCTTCGACGTCGCCGGCATGGCCGAGTTCATCGGCGTGGACAGCCTCGCGTTCATCTCGATGGACGGCCTGTACCGCGCCATGGGCGAGCCGGGCCGCGACCCCGAGAGCCCGCAGTTCTGCGACGCCTGTTTCACCGGGGACTATCCCATCAAGCTGACCGATCACGACGGCGGGGAAGAAACGACGCAGCTTTCCCTGCTCGCCGAGCTGGCGTGAGGCGCAAGCCGGGCTCCGCATGATCGCGCGGGTCCTGCGCGCCGCGACGGCCCTGGCCGGCGGCGTCACGCTGGCGCAGTTTCCGGCCTTCTTCGGGCAGTATCTGCAACGCCTCGGCGGGCGGCTCGACCAGGCGCAGGCGCAGGTCGCCCGGATCGAGGCGGCGGCCCGGGCCGAGGGCCTCGGCCTCGAGGATTACCTGGGCGTTTTCCTGCACAGCAGCGAATCCCCGAACAGACGACAAGGGAGCATCATGGTGGAGGAGATTGCCGATCTGGACCGCTACCGCGCGGCCTGGGACGCCCTGTCGCAGGCCGCGCCCGGTGAACGCCTGCTGCAGTTCGCCGAGCGCCTCGACCCCGGCCTGGCGCGCGCCACGCTGTCCGATTTTTCGCCGGGCCTGAGCCTGACGCCCGAGGGCCTGGCCTACGCCGCCGCCGGGCTGTGCGCCGGCTGGGGGCTGGCCGTGCTGTCGGGACGGGCCGTCGCCGCGCTGTCGCGCCAGCGGAGAGCGGCATGAGCGGGTCCGGCACCGGCCGCCTGGCCGGGCGCATCGCACTGGTCACCGGCGCCAGCCGCGGCCTTGGCGCCGCGATCGCCGCGCGCTTCGCCGCCGAGGGCGCGCACCTCGTCCTGGTGGCGCGCACGGTCGGCGGCCTGGAGGAGACCGACGACGCGGTGCGCCGCGCCGGCGGAGAGCCGGCCACCCTGGCGCCGCTCGACCTGCGGTCCTTCGACAGCATCGACCAGCTCGGCGCCTCGCTCTACGAGCGCTTCGGACGGCTCGACATCGTCGTGGGCAACGCCGGTCTGCTCGGCGAGCTCACGCCGATCACCCATCTCGCGCCGGAGACCTGGGCCGAGGTGATGGATGTCAACCTGACCGCCAACTATCGCCTGATCCGCAGTCTCGACCCGCTGCTGCGCCTGTCGGAGGCCGGGCGCGCGATCTTCGTGACCTCGGGCGCGGCCCAGCCGCGCGCCTATTGGGCGGCCTACGGCGTGTCCAAGGCGGCGCTGGAGGCGCTGGTGCGGACCTACGCCGCCGAGATCGAGCGGACCAACGTGCGGGCCAACCTCATCAATCCCGGCGCCCTGCGCACGAGTATGCGGCGCAAGGCCTTCCCCGGCGAGGATCCCGAGACCCTGCGCAAGCCGGAAGAGGCGACCGACGCCTTCGTCGAACTCGCCAGCGCCGCCTGCCAGAGGAACGGCGAGGTCATCGACGCTGGCTAGCGCAAGAAGTTCGGGCGCCGGGGGGGGAGCGGCGCCCGCAAGGTTCACAGGGGAGGCATGACCGCCGCGGGCCTTGGCCGGGCTGTGGTGCAGCTCCGGAGTCGCGCGGCGTATCCAACCCCTACCCGGCCCGCTCGGCGCTGCAAAGCGCCGCGGGTTGCCAATCGGGCGCCTGATCCGACCGGATCGGGCCGCGGCCGGTTCAGCGCCGCTCGGCGTAGGGGTTCTCGCCCTTGCGCAGCGACATCCGGATCGGCGTGCCCGGCAGGTCGAAGTCGCGCCGCAGCGCGTTCTCCAGGTAGCGCAGATAGGAATCGGGCAAGGCCTGCGGCCGCGAGCAGAACAGGATGAAGCCGGGCGGGCGCGTCTTGGCCTGGGTCATGTAGCGCAGCCGCAGGCGCCGGCCGCCCGGCGCCGGCGGCGGGTGTGCCGCGGTGATCTCGCCCAACCAGCGGTTGAGCGCGGCGGTCGGTACGCGCCGGTTCCACACCTCGTAGGCGGCGAAGACCGCCCGCATCAGCCGGTCCAGGTTCTGGCCGCGCAGGGCCGAGAGCGTCACCACCGGCACGCCCTGGACCTGTGGCAGAGAGCGCGTCAGGCGATCGCGCACGGCCTGCATCGCCGCCTTGCGGTCGGCGCAGGCGTCCCACTTGTTGACGGCGATGACCAGTGCGCGGCCCTCGTCGATCACCTGGCGGGCGATGGTGAGGTCCTGCTTCTCCATCGGCATCCCGGCATCGATCAGCAGGATCACCACTTGGGCGAAGTCGATCGCCCGCCGGGTATCGGCGGCGGACAGCTTTTCGACCTTTTCGGTAGCGCGCGCCCGGCGGCGCAGGCCGGCGGTATCGATCAGGCGCAGGGTCCGGCCGCGGTACGACCAGTCGACGGCGATGGCGTCGCGCGTGATGCCGGCCTCCGGGCCGGTCAGCAGGCGCTCCTCGCCGATCAGGCGGTTGATCAGCGTGGACTTGCCGACGTTGGGGCGCCCGACGATCACGAGCTGCAGCACGCCGTCCGCCCCGCCCGCGTTGGCGGCGCCGCCTTCGGCCTGCGGGGCGGCGCCTTCGCCCCGCGGGGCGGCCTCGGGCTCGGCCGTCATGTGGGCGCGGAGCGCGTCGTGCAGATCGCTCAGGCCGAGGCCGTGCTCCGCCGAGATCGGCACCGGCTCGCCGAGGCCGAGGCCGAAGGCCTCTAGCCCGCCGGCCTCGCCCGCCGCGCCCTCGCATTTGTTGGCGACGACCACGACCGGCGTCTTGCCGCGGCGCAGCCAGTCGGCGAAATGCCGGTCGAGCGGCGTGATCCCGGCGCGGGCGTCGACGACCAGCAGCGCCACGTCGGCCGCGGCCACGGCGCGCTCGGTCTGCGCCCGCATGCGCGCCTCGAGGCTGTCGTCGCGAACGTCCTCCAGCCCGGCGGTATCGATCGCCCGGAAGACCAGGTCGTAGAGCCGCGCCTCTCCTTCGCGCCGGTCGCGCGTCACGCCCGGCGTGTCGTCGACCAGCGCCAGGCGCCGCCCGACGAGACGGTTGAACAGGGTGGACTTGCCGACGTTCGGCCGCCCGACGATGGCCACTTTGGCGATCATGACGTTGCTGGATCCGCTGCGCGGCCCGGCCCCCGGTGCCGGCCCGACCGGGCTCAACGATACGCGACCAGGGTGCCCTCGTCGGTCACGAAATAGAGGCTGCCGCCGGCCACCACGGGCGCGATGCGGACGCTGCCGGGCAGATCGATCGCCCCCAGGACCTCGCCGGTATAGGGCGAGACCGACAGCGCCTGACCGTTCGACCCGGCGAGGATCAGGCGGTCGCTGGCCAGCACCGGGCCGGCCCAATCGATCGGCCCCTCTTGGCGGTCCGGATTCTCGTAACGCGGCAGCGCCAGCACCCAGCGCACCCGTCCCTCGCGGCGGGTCAGACAGACGAGTTGGGCGTCGTTGGTCAGGACGAAGACGTAGTCGCCGCCGACCCAGGGCATTTCGGTCCCGCCGACCTCGGCTTCCCAGGCGCGCACGCCTTGGCGCAGGTCGATGGCGATCATGCGCCCGGCATGGCTCACGGCGATCACGAGGCCACGGTCGATGACCGGCGCGCCGCGGATCTGGGCGATGTCGCCGAGCGGATCGACCTGGGTCACGGCCGACAGGCTGTCGCTCCACAGCACGCGCCCGTTCTCGGCCAGGAGGCCGAAGATCTCGCCCGAGGAATAGGGCGCCACCACGGTCGAGCCGGACACCGCCGGGCTCGCCCCGCCGATCAGGCCGGCGTCTTCCTGCAGACCGGAGTGGGTCCAGAGGATCGAGCCGTCATCGGCCGACAGGGCCACGGTCTGGTTGTCGAGCGTGACGGCGAAGACGCGCCCCTCGGTGGCCGTAGGCGCCCCGCGAATCGGCGCCCCGACGGCGGTCTGCCATTGCACTTCGCCGCTCTTGGCGTCGAGCGCGAAGACCCGCGCGAAGCCCGTGCTGACGAATATCCGGCCGTTGTCGTAGGCGATTCCGCCGCCGAAGTAGCCCGCGTCCTCGTCCTCGGGCTGCAGGTCGTGGCGCCACAGCAGGCGGCCGCTCGTGGCGTCGAAGGCGCTGATCAGCGACACGGAATCCATCGTGTAGACCACGTTGCCGACCACGATGGGCTGGGCCAGGAGCTGCCGGTCGTCGCCCGAGCCGTCGCCGACGTCCGCCGTCCAGGCGCGGCGCGGCGTTTCGCTCAGGGCCAGATGGTACATCACGTGGGCCGGGCTGCCGCCGGCCTGGGTCCAGTCGGCGTTGGTGTAGGGCTCGGCGAGGCGGACTTTCTGGTCGGCGATCTGCGGGTCGGGCTGCAGGCCGCGGTCGGTCGCCAGGATGGCGATGCGCTCGCCCGGCAGCTTCTCCTCCTTGGCCACGAAGAGGGTGTCGAAGGTGTTGCAGCCGGTCAGCAGCAGCACGAGCGCGACGGCCGCCGTCAAATGCAGGGTACGCGGCGCCATGGCGGAGCCTTACTCCTTGAGGGCGTTGAGCATCTGGGTGGCCCGGCCGCGCAGGCCGGCGGGCACCTCGGGATCGTCGGCGAGCTCCGTGTAGTGGCCGCGCGCCGTTTCGACATCGCCGCTCCGCAACGCCAGGTCGGCGGACAGCTCGATGGCCGTGGCCCGGAAGGCCTTGCCCGGGCCGGTCAGGGGCGCGAGGCGCGCCTGCAAGGCGGCCGGATCGCCGTCGGCCATCTGGTGCATCACGGAGAGCAGGGTGGCGATTTGCCGGAACCCCTCGCCCAGACCGGAGTCCTTCGCCATGCGGTCCCAGACCGCGATGGCGCCGGCGACGTCGCCCGAATCGGCGCGCAGCGCCGCCTCGCGCAGCGCCGCCAGACCGCGGTATCCGCCGGCACCGACCTCGCCCATCGCGGCGAAGGCCTTCAGCGCGCCGGCGTTGTCCCCGGAATGGACCATGGCCTGCGCCGCCGCGTACTGGGCCGAGAGCTTCGCCCGCTGGCTCTGCTGATAGGCGCGCCATCCCTGCAGGCCGGCAACGGCGAGGACGATGGCGACGGCCACGGCGACGATGTAGAGGCCGTACTTCTTCCAGACCTGCTCGGCGCGCTCGCGCCGAAGTTCTTCATCGACTTCGCGGAAAACGTCGGCCACCGGGCCACCTCGTTCGGTATGCGCAGGAAGGGCGGACACGATAGCCCGCCCGCTGCGACTTGATAAGGGCCCAGGCCCCGAGGATCAAGGTGTTACGAAAGCGCGCTGCGAATCAGCCTTGACGCCATTTGATGCTGCAGCCCATCGAGGGGATCTGCTCCTCCGGCCCCCGCCCGGTTTCGGCCACCTGCGTCATGGCCCCGTACAGTTCGCGCCGGGCGCCCGGCACCCGGGTGGTCTTGGATTCGTCCAGGCGGCCCCGGTACTGCAGCTCCAGGTCCTTGTTGAAGCCGAAGAAATCGGGGGTGCAGGCCGCGTCGTAGGCGCGCGCGACCTCCTGCGTGCGGTCGACGACGTAGGGGAAGTTGAGCCCGTGCGACTCCGCGAAGACCTTCATGTTCTCGAAGGAGTCCTCGGGATAGGCCTCGGCATCGTTGGCATTGATGGCGATCGCGCCGATGCCCTTCGGCGCCAGCGCCGCCACCTCCTCGACGATGCGGCCGATGACCGCCTTCACGTAGGGGCAATGGTTGCAGATGAACATCACCAGGGTGCCCTTCGGGCCGCGCACCGACTCGAGCGTATAGGTCTTCCCGTCGATGCCCTCCAGGGCGAAATCGACCGCCTTCCAGTCGAAATCGCAGACCGGCGTCTGTGCCGCCATGAGCCCTTCTCCTTCCCGCGTTGCCGCGCGCGGCCGGGCCGCGACGCTTACCGATCCTTTACTCGCAAAGCCGACAATGCCGGTCAATGACGTGACGCAATTTACCGATTGCGTGGGACAGATGGCAACAGGAAATCTAATTAATATCAATATTTTGTGGGAGACGTTTGATATGAAAGGACAGCCGATGGCCGGGAAGCGGCAGGGACCGCGGCACGCGGCGGTACTGCTCGCCGCCCTGCTCGGCCTGGCGGCCTGCGAGCCCACGACCACGGCGGTCGTGGCCGGCGCCAGCCTGGCCTCCCTGATCCACACCGACAAGACGCTCATGGATCACGCCGCGAGCTATGCCACCGACGAGGACTGCTCGATCCTGCACGCGGCCCACAACGAGGCCTACTGCCAGGCCTATGCCAGCGAGGGCCCCGACGCGCTCCTGGCGATGACGGCGACGCATTACTGCTATCGCACGTTGGGCGGGGTGTCCTGCTACGACCGGCCGGACTATACGGCCAGCAGCCAGACCCGAATCGAGTACGCCTACGGGTTCGGTCCCTCCGAGGCCGCCGCTCCCGTCGCCGCCCTGCCGGCGCCGGCGGCGGACCGGACCCTGCCGCCGCGCTATTAGGCCCGCTCTTGGCCCCGGGGTCCGCTCCGACGGGCCTGTCGCGAGATTTCGACGGCAGATTCCGGGGGTATCGGGGAGAATCGGCACGAACGGCGTTCGGCGGCTGGACGCCGCCGCGGAATTGAGGAACACTGAGCGGCAACAAAGCAATAACAACACTTGGAAGAACCGCCCGACTTATGGCTAACCGACTGACGGCAGAGGTCCATCGCCTGCCCTTCGATCCCCGGCGCGGCACGGCGCCCTTCTTCAACCGGCAAGAACTCAACCAACTCCTGTCCCTGTACAGCCGCCACGTGGCCTGCGGCCGGTGGCGCGACTACGCCATCGACCAGCGCCAGGGCAGCGCCATGTTCTCCGTGTTTCGCCACACGCACGACGCGCCCCTGTTCCGCATCGTCAAGCGGCCCGGCCGCGGGGGGCGGCCCTGCGAATTCGCTGTCGAAAGCGGCCGCGAGACGCTGAAACGGGCCTCGACCATGAGCGAGGCCCTTTCCATTTTTCCGCAGCCCCTGCAGATCGTCTCCTAGCCTCCGAGTTTCCGAATCTCCGAGCCTCCGGGCGCGGCCGAACCCGCCCGCGGCCGGCCCGCGGCACGTTGTCCACAGCGCCGCGTTGCCCGCCGCAAATGTTCCCGTTATGTTCTTATACTAGGAACGATCGCCTAATTGGCGACGGGCAGGAGGCCGCAGATGGCAGGGGTCAAGCGCCGTGCCTTGGCGCAGGAAGAGGGCCGCCGGGAAGCCGCGACCCTGGGCGAGATCGCGGCCCAGGGCCTCGGCGTGTTCTGCTGGTGTAACCGCTGCGGGCGCAACGCGGTGCTGGCGTCCGACCGCCTGGCCGCGGCGCTCGGCGGCGATTTCCCGGTTCCGGAAGTGGGCGCCCGCCTGCGCTGCTCGGATTGCGGCGCCAAGGACATCGCCACCCGCCCGAACTGGCCCGGCCTCGGGCAGGTCGCCCGTCACGGCTAGGCGCCGCCGCGCAGCGGGGCGGCGCTATTCGACCGGGCGCATGAGGCCGTTGTGCCGGTCGACCTCCAGCTTCTGCACCAGCGAGCCGTCCTGGGTGACGATTTCGGCGACGATCGTGTCGTCGTCCGTCTGGGTCACGTCACCGACCTTGATGTGCGGGTTGCCCTGCCATGCCAGCTGCCGCTCGAGGTGACGGCGGACATGCTCGACGTCGAGATCGCGGTCCGGCGCCCTCGTGTCCTGGCGCATGCCGTAGCCGGGACCCATGCCATCGCCCGGGCCCATGCCATCGCCCGGGCGCATGCCGTAGCCGGGACCCATGCCATCGCCCGGGCCCATGCCGTCGCCCGGGCCCATGCCGTAACCGGGACCCATCATTCCGTAGCCCGGGCCCATGCCGTAGCCCATACCGTACCCGGGGCCCATCATCATGCCGGGACCCATGCCGTAGCCAGGCCCCATCATGCCGGGACCCATGCTGTAGCCAGGCCCCATCATGCCGTAGCCGGGGCCCATCATCATGCCGTACCCCATGCCGTACCCCATGCCGTAGCCCGGGTGCATCATGCCGTAACCGCGATGCATCATGCCGTAGCCGCGGTGCATCATGCCGTAGCCGCGGTGCATCATGCCGTAGCCGCGGTGCATCATGCCGTAGGGACACGGCCCGTCACCGGGACCGTAAGCCGGGCCCGGACCGTAGCCCCGGCCCATCATGCCCTGGCCCATCATGCCCTGGCCCATCATGCCGGGACCCATCATGTCGTCGGGATCCATGCCGTAACCCGGCCCGCCCTGGCCCTGTTCGTCCTGGCCGTGCTCGCCATGGCCCAACGCGGTGCCCGCGGCGCCGAGGGCCAACACCGCAGCGAGCGCCGTCGCGAGAATCGCTTTGCGTGCCTGCATCTCCAGTCTCCTGCTGAGGGCGGCGGCCACCGCGCCGCGCCCGATCTCGGCGCGGAGTCTGGGCGCGCCGACCGTCGCCCGCGTTGACGTGGATCAACGAGACGAGGGCGCCGGAACCGCGCCGCGACTCACGTCCTAGGCCGGCCGAGAGTCCGCCCGGGCCGATCGGGCAGCTTCGGGTTTCCCTAGGGCTTCACCGCGCTGAAGATGTAGCGGTTCAGCGAGAACATGAACTCGCCGGCCGCGGCCGTCTCTTCCTGGTCCGCGCGCCACGTTTCCCAGTCGGCGTCCGTGAATTCGGGCGAGGCCTCCATCATCGGCTCGATGAAGCCGACGGTCTGCTGCGCGTAGCTGTCCGGATCCGGCTGCCAGTTGACCACGGCGTGCACGCGCCGCTCGGCGATCTCGAAGCCGGCTGCGGTCAGGCGCCGCGACAGGGTTCGTGGGACATGCGCGTCCGCATAGGGGCCGGTCAGCATCGCGATCGTGCGGTCCATCAAGGCCTGGTCGCGGCAGTTCCAGACGAGCGAGCCCCAGTCCGAGTCGAGGATCACCGCCCGCCCGCCGCGTTTGAGGGCACGGAACATCTCCAAGACCGCCTTATCGTTGTCGGCGACGAAGCAGAGCAGCTGGCTCGCCGTCACGGCATCGAAACCTTCGTCCTCGACCGGCAGCGCGGTCGCATCGCCCTTCAGAAATTTCGCGTTCGGACAGATCCGCGCCGCCATCTCGACCATGGCCGGCGCGCTGTCCACACCGCACACCGCCCCGGTCTCGCCGACGGCTTCCAGCATCTCGCGGGCGAAGATCCCGTTGCCGGAGCCGACGTCGAGCACGCGCTCGCCCGCCTCGAGACCGAGCAGGTCCAGCATCACGCGCCGCTGCGCGACCATGTCCGGCGTCGCCGCCAGCCTCTCCTGCCGCCGCGCCATGTCCTCGTTGTAGAACCCTTCCGCCATCATGCTCCCAGAGTCTGTGGACCTTGACAGGGGGATCCACGGTACCACGCGGCGCAAAAGCCGCGCGAAGAAATGCCTGTCGGAATTTTCGTGCGAATGGCGGGACGTCGCGCGCGGCTTCGCTTCCGCGCCCGCGCCTACTCCCACTCGATGGTGCCGGGCGGCTTGGAGGTCACGTCGTAGACGACGCGGTTGATGCCGCGCACCTCGTTGATGATGCGCGTCGCTACGCCGGCCAGGAAATCGTGGTCGAAGGGATAGCTCTCCGCCGTCATGCCGTCGCTCGAGGTCACGGCGCGCAGCGCGCAGACGAAGTCGTATGAGCGCGCGTCGCCCATCACGCCGACGCTGCGCACCGGCAGCAGCACCGCGAAGGCCTGCCAGATGGCGTCGTACAGCCCGGCCTTGCGGATCTCGTCCAGGTAGACCGCGTCGGCCTTGCGCAGGATCTCGCACTTCTCCGCCGTGACCTCGCCGGGAATGCGGATCGCCAGGCCGGGGCCGGGAAAGGGATGGCGCCCGATCAGCGCCTCGGGCAGCCCGAGCTCGCGGCCGAGCGCGCGCACCTCGTCCTTGAACAGCTCGCGCAGCGGCTCGACCAGCTTCATGTTCATGCGCTCGGGCAGGCCGCCGACGTTGTGGTGCGACTTGATGGTGACCGAGGGCCCGCCGGTGAAGGAGACGGACTCGATCACGTCGGGATAGAGCGTGCCCTGGGCGAGAAACTCGGCGCCGCCCAGCTTGCCCGCCTCCTCCTCGAAGACGTCGATGAAGGTCGCGCCGATGATCTTGCGCTTGTCCTCCGGGTCGGCGACGCCGGCCAGCTTTCCGAGGAAGAGCGCCGCCGCGTCGCGATGCACCAGCGGGATGTTGTAGTGGTCGCGGAACAGCGTGACGACCTGCTCGGCCTCGCCCAGGCGCAGCAGGCCGTGGTCGACGAAGATGCAGGTCAGCTGCTCGCCGATCGCCTCGTGAATGAGCACCGCCGCGACCGAGGAATCGACCCCGCCGGACAGGCCGCAGATCACCCGGGCGCCGCCGACCCGGGCGCGGATCGCCGCGACCGCCTGCTCGCGGAACGCCGCCATCGACCAGTCGCCGGCGCAGCCCGCAACCCGCTGCGTGAAGTTGGCGAGCAGCCGCGCGCCGTCCGGCGTGTGCACGACCTCGGGATGGAACTGCACGCCGTAGAAGCGCCGCGCGTCGTCGGCGATCATGGCGAAGGGCGCGCCCTCGGAGACGCCGACGGCGCGGAAGCCGTCCGGCAGGCGCACGACGCGGTCGCCGTGGCTCATCCAGACCTGATGGCGCTCGCCCGGCCGCCACAGCTCCTCGGTCAGCGCGCAGTCCTCCTTGACCTCGACGAAGGCGCGGCCGAACTCGTGGTGCTCGCCGGTCTCGACCACGCCGCCGAGCTGCTCGCACAGGGTCTGCTGGCCGTAGCAGATGCCGAGCAGCGGCAGGCCCATCTCGAACACCGCCTGCGGCGCGCGCGGGGTATCGGCCGCCGTGACCGAAGCCGGGCCGCCGGAGAGGATGATCGCCTGCGGCGCGAAGTCGCGGATCCGCGCCGCGTCGACGTTGAACGGCAGGATCTCGCAGTAGACGCCGCTCTCGCGCAGGCGGCGGGCGATGAGCTGGGTGACCTGGGAGCCGAAATCGAGAATCAGGACGCGATCCGTCATGCGGGTTTCTAGCCCGCCGCCGGCGAGTCGTCCAGCGCGCGCCGCGGCTATGCCGGCCCGCCCCTGGCGGCCAGCCAGCCGGCCAGATCGGGCCAGCCGTAGGCGGTGGTCGGCAGCGCCGCCCCGGCGAAGTTTTCGCGCCGCTCGGCCATGCGCCGGCCGCCCATCGCCTCGTAGAAGAAGCGCGCCGGGTTGCCGCTCAGCACCCAGATCGCGGCGTCGTCCAGGCCGCCGCGCCGCAGCATGGCGAAGAGGCCGGCCAGCAGGCCGCGGCCGAGTCCCCGCCCCTGCCAATCGCCCGCGACGTAGAGGGTGTAGACCTCGCCGGCGAAGGCGGGATCGCGCGATCGGCCGCAGCTGCCGAAGCCCACGATCCGCGCGCGGCCCCGGCCGGCGGCCTCGGCGACCAGCACGCACTCCGGCATCCCGTCGCGGCGCAGCACCGCCTGCCATTGGGTCGTCTGCCGCACCTCGGTCATGCCGACCAGATAGGCCTCCGGCACCAGGCCGGCATAGGCGCTGCGCCAGGTCTCGACGTGCACGCGGGCGATCCCGGCGGCGTCCTCGGGGCGCGCCGGCCGCAGGATGACGGAGTCGCTCATGCCGCCTGTTTTACGCGCGGCCGCTCCGGCGCGCGAGCACCGCGGCGAAGAATCCGTCGCAGCCGTGCCGCGCCGGCGTCACGGTGAGGAATTCGCCCTCGAAGGGCGACGGCAGGCCGGCCGGCGGCGCGCCGAGCGCCGCCTGCCAGGCCTCGGCCGCCGGCACCACGGCGAAATCCGGGTGCGCCGCGAGGAAGGCGGCGATCTGCTCGCGGTTCTCGGCCGGCAGGAACGAGCAGGTCGCATAGACGAGCCGCCCGCCCGGGCGCAGCAGGCCCGCGCCGTCGCCGAGCGAGGCGGCCTGCGCCGCGCGGTACCGCGCCAGGTCTGCTTCGGTCAGGCGCCAGCGCGCATCCGGCTGGCGCCGCCAGGTCCCGGTTCCGGAACAGGGCGCATCGATCAGCACCCGGTCGAAGCGCCCCGCCTCGGCCGCCAGCCACGCGGCATCGGGCGGGCCGTGCAGCTCGGCCAGGCCGGCGCCGGCCCGGCGCAGGCGCGGCCGCGCCCGCGCCAGGCGCGCCTCGTCGCGGTCGAGCGCCACGAGGCGGCCGTCGTTGCCCATCGCGGCGGCCAGCGCCAGCGTCTTGCCGCCGCCGCCGGCGCAGAGGTCGGCGACCGCCAGGCCGGGCCGCGCGTCGCACAGCAGGGCGACGAGCTGCGAGCCCTCGTCCTGCGGCTCGATCAGCCCGGCGCGGTAGGCGGCGGCGGCCGTCACGGCGCGCCGCCCGGCGACCCGCAGGCCCCACGGCGACAGCGGCGTCGGCACGGCCTCGATGCCCTCGGCCGCCAGCGCGGCGCGGGCCTGCTCGCGGTCGCCCTTGAGCGCGTTGACGCGCAGGTCGAGCGGTGCCGCCGCGATGAGGCCGGCGAGCTCGCGGTCGCGCCCCGCGCCGAACGCCGCGCCGAAGGCGGGCAGCAGCCATTCGGGGCACTCGAGCCGCACCCAGTCGGGCTGCGCCGGATCGTCGAGCGACCGCCCGGCGAGGCGCGCGACCAGTGCCCCCTCCCCGTCGGACAGCAGCGCCGGCCCATAGCGCGAGCCGTCGAACAGCGCCGCGATCTCGGCCGCGGCGCGCCCCTCGACCAGGGCCAGGAGCGCCAGCACCGCGGCGCGGGCCTGGGCCGCGCCGCCGGCCTCGCCGCTTGCCCCGTCGCGCGCCTCGCCGCGCGCCTCGCCGGCCGGGGCGGCGCGCGCGACCCACCAGTCGGTCCGCGCCCGCGCGCGCAGCCAGGCGAAGACCGCGTCCGCGACGGCGCGCCGGTCCTTGGCGCCGATGTAGCGCCGGCCGCGCAGGTAGTCCGCGACGCAGCGCTCGGCCGGCCGCGGATCGGCCTCGATCGCCTGCACCAGCTCGATCACGGCGGCGATGCGCGCGGCGGGTGTCATGCGAGCAATCCTGTTCGCTGCCGGGTCGTCGACGAGAGGCGCGCGCCGCGCGGGAGTCGCGGCGGCCGCCGCGTCACATGTCGGGGCGGTAGTTCGGCGCCTCGCGCGTGATGGCCACGTCGTGCACGTGGCTTTCGCGCAGGCCCGCCCCGGTGATGCGCAGGAAGCGGCAGTTGCGCTGCATGTCCCGGATCGTGGGGTTGCCGGTGTAGCCCATGGCCGCGCGCAGGCCGCCGACGAGCTGATGGATCACCGTGCGCGCCGGTCCCTTGTAGGGCACGCGCCCCTCGACGCCCTCGGGCACCAGCTTGAGCTGGTCGGCGATCTCCTCCTGGAAGTAGCGGTCGGCCGAGCCGCGCGCCATGGCCCCGAGCGAGCCCATGCCGCGATAGGCCTTGTACGAGCGCCCCTGCAGCAGGAAGACCTCGCCCGGCGTCTCCTCGGTGCCGGCCAGCAGCGAGCCGACCATGACGCAGTCCGCGCCGGCGGCGATCGCCTTGGCCAGGTCGCCGGAGAACTTGATGCCGCCGTCGGCGATGACCGGCGTGTCGGCCTTGCGGCAGGCTTCGACGGTATTGAGGATGGCGGTGAACTGCGGCACGCCGACGCCGGCCACCATGCGCGTGGTGCAGATCGAGCCCGGCCCGATGCCGACCTTGATGGCGTCCGCGCCGGCGTCGATCAGCGCCCTGGCGCCGTCCGCCGTGGCCACGTTGCCGGCCACCACCTGGGCGGCGTTCGACAGCCGCTTGACGCGGTCGACCGCGTCGATCACCCCTTGGGAATGGCCGTGCGCGGTGTCGACGACGACGACGTCGACGCCGGCGTCGAGCAGCGCCTCGGCCCGCGCCGCGCCGTCCGGCCCGGTCCCGATCGCCGCCGCCACCCGCAGGCGGCCCTTCTCGTCCTTGCAGGCGAAGGGGAAGGCCTGCGCCTTCTCCATGTCCTTGACGGTGATCAGCCCGATGCAGCGGTATTCGTCGTCGACGACCAGCAGCTTCTCGATGCGGTGATGGTGCAGCAGGCGCTTGGCTTCCTCCGGCGCCACGCTCTCGGTCACCGTGACCAGGTTCTCGCGGGTCATCAGCTCGCGCACCGGCTGCTGCGTGTTCTCGGCGAAGCGCACGTCGCGGTTGGTCAGGATGCCGGCCAGCCGGCCGCTGCCGCGCTCGACCACGGGGATGCCGGAGATCGCATGCCGCGCCATGAGATCGAGCGCGTCGGCCAGCGGCTGCTCCGGATGGATGGTCACCGGATTGACCACCATGCCGCTCTCGAACTTCTTGACGGCGCGGACCTCGTTGGCCTGCGCCTGCATGTCGAGGTTCTTGTGGATGACGCCCATGCCGCCCATCTGCGCCATGACGATGGCCAGGCGGGCCTCGGTCACGGTGTCCATCGCCGAGGACAGCAGCGGAATACCGAGCGGCATGGTCCGGGTGACGCGCGAGGCGACGTCGACGTCCCGCGGCAGGACGGCGGATTCCGCGGGCTCCAGCAGAACGTCGTCGAACGTCAGGGCCTCGCGGATTTCCATGCCACACCACATGCCGGTGAATGGCGCGGCATCATACACATGGCCGCCGCCTTGCCAAGGGCCGCAGAGGATCGCGGCCTAAGGCGCGCGGTCCTCGCCCTCTGCGCCGCGGAATCCGGTGGCCACCAGGTAGAGCTCGGCCGAATCGGCCCGGCTGGCCGGCGGCTTGACGTGGCGCACCTTGGCGAAGGCCCGCTTCAGCGCGGCGAGCAGGGTGGCCTCGCTGCCGCCCTGCAGCACCTTGGCGACGAAGGCGCCGCCCGGCGCCAGGATCTCGGCGGCGAAGGCGTAAGCCTCCTCGGCCAGGCGCATGATGCGCAGGTGGTCGGTCTGCGCGTGCCCGGTGGCCGGCGCCGCCATGTCCGAGAGCACGACGTCGGCCGGCCCGCCCAGTGCCTCGCGGACGCGCGCCTGCACCGCGGGCTCGCCGAAGTCGCCGTGCAGGACGATGACGCCGGGCAAGGGCTCCATCTCCTGCAGGTCGAGAGCGACGATGCGCGCCGCGTCGCCGCAGCGCTCGCGCGCCACCTGGCTCCAGCCGCCGGGCGCGGCGCCGAGGTCGACTACGCGCGCACCTACCCGCAGGACGGCGAACTTGTCGTCGATCTGCGCCAGCTTGAAGGCGGCGCGCGAGCGGTAGCCGCGCTTGCGCGCCTCGGCCACGTAGGGGTCGTTGAGCTGCCGCTCGAGCCAGCGCGTCGAGGAGAGGCTGCGTCCCTTGGCGCTGCGCACCCGCGTCTTGAGGCCGCGCCCGCTCGGCCCCGCCTTGCCGCCCGGCCCAGCCTTGCCGCCCGGCCCGCGTCCCTTGCCGCTACGCCGGCTCATGTCCGACCGCTGTCAAGCTGGCACGCCGTCACGCCCGTGCGACGTCACGCCTGGCTGCGGCCGTTGCACGGCGCGGCGCGGCGCGCCATCGCCGCCTCCGCCAGGCGGGTCCGGCTCATCAGCGTGAACAGGATCCCCTCGCGCAGGCCGCGGTCGGCGACGCGCAGCCGCCCGACCGGCCAGACGCCGCAAAGCGCCTCGAGGATGGCGCAGCCGGCGATCACCAGGTCGGCGCGATCGGGTCCGATGCAGGGGTGCGACACGCGCCGCTCGTAGCTCATCGACGCGATGCGCCGGCTGATCTGGCGCACGGTGGGAAAATCCAGATAGCAGCCGTCGACCCGGGCCCGGTCGTAGCGCCGCAGCCGCTGATGCACGCCGGCCAGGGTGGTCACGGTGCCCGAGGTGCCGAGCATCTGCAGCCGCCCGTCGCGCGCCAGGTGGCCCAGCCCGTGCGCCGCCTCGAAGGGCGCGAGCGCGCCGGCCACTTCGTCGACCATGGCCTCGTAGAGCGCCGGCGTGACGCGGTGCCCGCCGTGGTGCTCGGCCAGCGTGACCACGCCGATCGGGATCGAATGCCAGGCGCGCAGGCGGGGCGTCGGCCCCTTCACCATGTCGAGCTCGGCCGGCACTTCCATCCAGCCGATCTCGGTGCTGCCGCCGCCGATGTCGAACACCAGGGCCTGCGCCACCGCGCGGTCGACCAGCGGCGCGCAGCCGAGGATGGCGAGCGCCGCCTCCTCGTCGTTCGAGATGATCTCGATGGCGATGCCGGTGTCGCGCTCGGCACGGGCCAGGAACTCGGCGCAGTTGGCGGCCCGCCGGCAGGCCTCGGTCGCGATGGCGCGGGCATGGGTGACGCCGCGCCGGCGCATCTTGGCGGCGCAGATCTTGAGCGCCTCCAGCGTGCGGGCCATGGCCGCCTCGGAGAGGCGCCCGCTCTGGCCCAGGCCCTCGCCCAGGCGCACGATGCGCGAGAAGGCGTCGATGACGCGGAAGCCGTCGGAGGTCGGCCGCGCGACCAGCAGGCGGCAGTTGTTGGTGCCCAGGTCCAATGCCGCGTAGACCCGGCCGGATGCCGCATCCCCGGCGGCGCCCTGGCCGGTCTGGCGCGACGTGGACGCGAGACCGGTCACCCGTTCGAACCTCTCCAGTCAAACCGCAATTGTTTCGCCGGGCGATCCTTGGCCGCCGCCCGTTCGAGCCGGCCTCCATCCTAGCCGCGATGCAGGGGCGAAGGCCAGCCCGCGACGGCCAGCCCACGGCGGCCAGCCCACGGCGGCCAACCCACGGCGGCCGAACCGGAGCCGGACCGCGGCGACCGGAGCGCGGCGACCGACCCGGAGCCGTCGCCGGCAGCGGCGGGCCGGGAAAGCGGTTGAAATGGCACGGTCCCTCGGACTACATAGGGGCCTGAGCGCGCCGACGCCCCCGCGAACGCGGGGATCGGGGCGCGGTCGTCCCGCCCGCTTGGGGGATAGTTTAGCGGTAGAACTCCCGGCTCTGGACCGGGCAACCCTGGTTCGAATCCAGGTCCCCCAGCCAATCTCTCGTATCGCGCGGACCTCCCGGACTTCTAGCCCCGGCCTGGCTCGACCCGGCGCGTTCTCCTATGCGCGCGCGAGGCGCTCCGACGACGAGGGAGCGGGGCGTGTCATACCGCCGGTGCCGGCCGGCGCGAATGCGCTATTTCTTTCCGGACACGCGGTCCCAGAACTCGCCGCGGTCGTTGGTGCGCGGGAACGGCTCGGCGGGCACCGGCTTGCCGAGAAACGCGCACAGCGGCTCCCAGCCGTCTTTGACCTGATAGATCAGCAGCTGGTCCGCGGGGATCGAGGCC
>Ga0102952_1000322_pt1 | contig 19508 bp, 21 predicted proteins | sample SalPon2A_C_D1_MG_FD_78506 | JGI IMG/M metagenome (GOLD analysis project Ga0102952, IMG submission 78506) | Soil microbial communities from South San Francisco under conditions of wetland restoration - Salt Pond MetaG R2A_C_D1_MG | ecosystem: Environmental > Terrestrial > Soil > Wetlands | place... | reverse complement strand
TTAAGAAAGTTCATCAACTTTTTTATATTCAAATTAGAAGTCCTTTTTGATTCAATTTGTTTGGCAGCAAGAAACGGATTGTTCCGAACCTTTTAAATGATTAATATATAATTCCATCGGGATATGAATATTGATCTGTCATACAGGGATTACAAGAGAGTTGAAAAAGCTCTCATATATTTATCCGAGAACTCCGAAAGCAGACCCACTGTAAAAGAGATCTCACGGAATTCCGGACTGAGCGAATTCCATTTTCAGCGTATATTTACGAGGTGGGCGGGTATTAGTCCGGGAAGGTTTATGAGATATCTCGGTAAGGAGAATGTTAAAAGGGTGATGGATAGATCCGGCAATCTCCTTGATGCCGCTTATCTCTCCGGTTTTTCTAGTACGAGCAGACTTCATGAGCTTATTGTAACTACGGAAGCTGTTACTCCCGGAGAATTAAAAACAAAGGGAAAAGGGTTGGAAATTATTTATGGTATACATCCATCTCCTTTTGGCAGTTGCCTGGTAGCTCTTACGAAAAGGGGGATATGTCATCTGAGTTTCCATTCAAATGACGAATACGGCGAACTAAGTGATCTTATGAAAAACTGGAGTAATGCCCGGTTCACAAGAGATCAGCAAAATACTGCAGAAGTTGTCAAAACGATATTTGATATACAGGATGGCGACAGCCCGGGAAGACTGAATTTGTATATAAGGGGAACAAATTTCCAGCTCAAAGTATGGGAAGCACTGATTAATATACCGCCTGGTTATATGGTTTCATATGAAGACCTGGCAGGACTTATTGAAAGACCGGACGCCACAAGGGCGGTTTCGTCCGCCGTAGCAAGGAATCCCGTTTCATTTCTGATACCCTGTCACAGGGTCATAAGAAAAATGGGGATAATCCATAATTACCGCTGGGGCGCGGAGAAGAAACTTGCTATCCTTGGATGGGAAAGTGCCAGATGCAAACAAATTGATTGATTGGAAAATGAATTATATTGTCCGGGCATTTAAAAATGCTGTTATATCTTTCTCCATATATTGAATAGGGTAGCTGAAATGATGCCCAGAATGAAAAAGGATATATAGACAATGAACTTTGATGCAGAAAAGCTCCAGAAAAGGAAATCGACACGAGCAGATTCTGCGTTCTGGAATAGTACTATAATTATTATCAGTATTATAATTCCCAGTGCAATATTTTTTGCTTTATACATATTATCCTCCTGATATTCGGGTTAACTACAAAAGGACCGGATAGTTACTTTTTTCATTTTATGCTTTAAATAATATAATATATTAGTGTCTTTTTAGACAGTTATGGATAATACCGGTTTAATATAATCAATATATGTCTCAACTAATTTACGATCTAAAGCAATTAGTTATAGATTCTATAACTCATATTAATTCAGCCCCGCGCAACGAGATAACCACTTTTCTGCTGCTGCTTGGAGCATTCTTATTTTTGATATTCATTCAGCATAAAGCTAAGGAATATGTTACCAGGGACAAGGTCTTTAGTTTCTATGAATTCTTTCTTGTCGATCTGGTACTGCCTCTTTTCTACATATTGTTTGTAGGTTACTCGTCTGTTTATCTGAAGGGTCAGATAAGTCACAATCTTTTCGTAGCGGTATCATATTTTTACATAGGGAACTCTCTGATACAGAGCGGATTCCTGTATTCTGACGATAAGCATTACTTCTGGAAAGTAGTGTCAGTTGCATTGCTTACGACCGGTGTTTTAGCACTTTTTGTGTTGGAACTGAACAATTCTCTGACCGCTTCTCACCAAATTGCCAGATATTTGTCCGCACTTTTCAAACTTTCACTGATATTTCTGATCTACATCCTATTATTTTTCAACCTTCAGCGTATAGTGGAAAAGATTCCTGAAAAATTCCGGCTGTCAGGATTATTTCTTTCTACTGTTGTAAAGATATTCACACCGCTCTACTTCCTTATCTCTATACTGTGGCTTATTAAGATCATAAACTTCAGCGACAGTTTTTTTATAGGCTTTATAGTTTCACTAATCGGAATTGCTGTATATGCAATATCAAGATTCTACATAAGGTCGTTCCTCGGTCCGAGGATATCTCTTGGTGACAGTTCTTATCAGGGATTGTTAAAAAATATAAATTATTTGTTCTCGATCATACTGATTTTATTTCTGTATCTTGTTTTTAAAGGGTTCTTCAATCTGGGAATGATTGTCGAATTTCTAAGGAACACGATCATGCTCAATACCGACATAATTCAGGTATCTGTTTATGCGGTTCTGGCATCCATATACATATTCTTATTACTTTTAACTGTACTCAATATAGTTAAACATGCCGTTTATTTTTTCTATACAAAACGCGGCATGACAATTGAAGCCGAGTCAGTAAGACAGCTCGTATTTAACCTGGGTCTGTTACTTGTTGCCGTTATTTTTCTTTCGAAGCTTGGTTTTACCTGGAAGGCGTTGCTTCCTATAGCAGGTGCTCTCGGTATAGGTATTGGAATTGGTCTTCAGAATATAATGAATAATTATGTAAGCGGTTTTATACTTCTTTTCAGCAGGAAACTTAAAATGGGAGATATAGTTGAGCTGGATGGTAATGCGGGCAAGGCTGCTGGTAACACTCTCGAGACCGTTTACGGCAGGGTATCGCAGATCAACCTGCTTAGTACACTGGTTAAAACAACGGACGGGATCGAGATCATCGTTCCCAACTCGCATTTTATTGAACAGAAGATAGTAAATTATTCTCTTACCGACCAGTTTATAAGGCTGAGGATCCCATTTGGTGTTTCATACGAATCAGACCCTGACACGATAAAGGAGATACTCCTTGATCTTGCAAAAGATAACAAGTCGGTTCTGGATTCACCAGCGCCTGTCGTCTGGTTTGACGAGATGGCAGACAGTGCACTTGTATTCGACCTGCTTGTATGGGTCGATATAAGAAGTTTATGGAAGATAAACCCCCTGATAAGTGATATTTATTTCAAGGGTTGGTATAAATTGAAAGAGGCTGGAATTGTAATACCATTTCCACAGAGGGATGTATGGTTTAAGAACAAGGTACAGCTGGAACTTCCGGATGAAATAGTTGATAAATTCAGGAAGAACGAAAAGGAATGATCAGAATCATAAATTCGCACGGAGGTAATATTTAACTTAAAATGAACCCGCTTTCCGGAAAAACAGGACTTCATCCCGGCGCTTTGATCCATATTGGGAAGAAGAAAACCGAATCGACAAGGATAACACTCATGGATTACACCAAATCGTCCTATGAAAAACACGAACTGGAGAATATAGACGACTGTTTTCCATTCAGGGATAAAGATTCGGTTACATGGATAAACATTGATGGCCTGCATGAAGTTGGACTTATTGAGAAGCTGGGTAATCATTACGGCATACACCCGCTCGTTCTGGAAGATATATTGAATACCGAACAGAGACCCAAGGTTGAAAACTACGGTGATTACCTGTTCATAGTTCTTAAGATGATATATTTCGATGAGGAAGAGAGCTCGGTATATACCGAACAGCTCAGCCTTATCCTGAAAGGCTCAACTGTTATAACCTTTCAGGAAATTCCGGGAGATATATTTGAAACAGTAAGAAAAAGAATAGAAGGATCGGTTGGGCGTATACGAGTTGCAGGGGCTGATTATCTTGCATATGCACTGATGGATTCTCTGGTTGATAACTACTTTATTACCATAGATAAATTCGCGGCAGCTATCGACGATCTTGAAGAAGATATGGTAGATGATCCGACCCGGCAGACACTCGGCTATATCTACGAGCTGAAAAAAGAAATACTTTATCTCAGCAGATATGTAAGACCCGTAAGGGAGGTTGTATCCATACTTAACAGGGACGAAATCGAGTTAATTGATAAATCCACGATCATCTATATGAGAGACCTTCATGACCATGTTATTCAGGTGATCGACATGATAGATATTTTCAGGGACCTCTCCTCCGGTATGCTGGACACCTACTTGTCGATAACCAGCAACAGGATGAATGAAATAATGAAGGTTCTTACAATAATGGCATCGATTTTCATCCCGCTTACTTTTATAGCCGGGGTTTACGGTATGAATTTTGACAGGATACCCGAGCTTCACTGGTACTGGGGATACCCGTTCGTGCTTACCTTTATGCTGATAATAGCACTTGTGATGCTTGTTTATTTTAAAAGAAAAGACTGGCTCTGATGTTCGGTATTGCCATCCGGCATTCCCCTATTAATTCTCCCCCAAGAGGTATGTCATTACCGGGCGTAAGGCATGGTAATCTACCTGGTTATGCAACTGATTTAACAACATTTCAAATACGCTTCCTGATTTCAGAAGGTTCCAGCATTGTTCCACTCTTTGAGGATGACTGCCTTTTCGATACTTTTATATCGGGATTACACAGGTTCATAAGTTAGCTCTTAGATCTTAAGTTAAGAAAGACCCTAGACGTTCGACCTTGGATCATACTAATACTGCAGCTCGCAGTTTTTTTTACCGGTATCTTTGCAATATTATTGTCAATTCCGAAACTTTCGTTCGAATTTTCTTGACGTGAATTCGTGTAAGGCCGGTAAGATGAAAGAATTTAAAAATTATCTGTCATTCAGAGGGAAAGACACATTATCCGGTTTAATCCTGATGTTAAATAGGTAAAATCTTCTCGGGTTTGCCAGTTGTCCCTTTTTCCTTCTCCATTCTTTCCCGGTTCAGCCTTTGGGCTTCTGCTTCGTCTACAAGTGATATCAGCTGCTGGCCGGGCTGTGGTGTAGGGGGGTTGTCAGTTGCAAATACCGCAAGGTCCCTGTTTTCCTTTATAAGAAAAAGCGGTATGGCATTTTCGCCATAATAATTTTTAAATGATTCGTAATCGAACTCATTAGTAAGAGGTGTTTTCTTTATGGTGGCGCCTTTTTCAAACCTTTCATTCAGATAGGGGAATGTCGTATCCTTACCAAATAGAAGACGACCCCTCAGGTGATGTGAAACGCCCTGTTGACTTCTTCTTTTTGATTTCACCTGCAGCGGAAGCTGATATAATTGTGAACTATTAAAGTCATCGAGGAAATGGAGAACTGCGAGCGAGTTTACTTCGTCGTTAGGAGTAATTGCCAGTACCCGGCCTATTCCGTCTAGATTAAGATCATCGAGAATATACTCGGAAAGAATATTGGCATAATATGTGTTCAGACCACTTTTTCTGGCCAGTGATATATTGTTCCAGTTGGAATCCACTATCAGTATTTTATAACCTTCCGATTTTAGGAATTTGCCAATTTCCCTTGCCCAGTCATGAGCTCCGACGATCAGTATTCCCTGAGGATTAGGATTTGCCAAACCCAGCCATTTTGCTACTGGTGAAGCCGTGAGTCCGTATATTGTTACCGTACCGGTTATAACAAGGAATGTAAGCGGAACTATGAGTTCGGCCTGTTCATAACCAGCTTCCATAAGTTTCAGGGCAAAAACGGATGAAACTGCAGCAGCTATTATTCCGCGCGGTGCCATCCATGATATAAAAAACCTTTCTTTCCAGTTCATATTCTCCCTGAACGTCGAAGCAAGTACGGATAAAGGACGAATAACCAGGATAAGGATCCCGAGGAATATCATGTTCTTAAGGTTTATCATGTATCTCAGTTCATCCATATCAATGCGGGCCGCCAGGATTATAAAAAGGGTTGATATCAGAATGACCCTTAATGTTTCTTTGAATGCTATAATATGTTTGATATTTACCCAGTTTTGGTTTGCTAAAGCAATGCCCATTACTGTTACGGATAAAAGTCCTGATTCTGTTTGTATTAAATTTGAAGCTGTAAAGACCGCTACTGCTACCATCAGGGTTACGGAAATTTGCAGGAAATCAGGAACCCAGTGACGACTCAGTGCTGATATAATTATCCCTGCTCCGGCTAAGCCGATCATACCTCCAAGAACTACAGATTTAAAAACCGTTATTATGGTTTTTGTAGTAGCGGTTCCTATACCGCCTGCAATGATGGCTTCGAACACAAGAACAGCGAGTATAGCCCCGATCGGGTCGATTACTATCCCTTCCCATTTGACTATGGGACCAACACGCCCGGAGGGTTTTACATGTCTCAATAGGGGAATAATAACGGTCGGCCCGGTCACCACCAGTACGGCACCCAGAAGTACTGAAGTCTGGTAATCAAGCCCCAGTAAATAGTGAGCGGTGACTGACGTAAGGACCCAGGAAACTACTATCCCTATGCTGACCAGGTTGAATACTACATTTCCTGTCTGGTGGAGTTCGGAAAATCTCAGACTTAATCCTCCCTCAAAAAGTATAATTGCAACTGAAATCGATACGATAGGCAGAAGAAGTTCACCGAAAAGTATATTTGGCTCTATCATGCCGGTTAATGGTCCGGCAATAAAGCCTGATATCAACAGCAGCAGTATTGCAGGCAGGCTAACACGCCACGCGAGCCACTGTGAACCGACTCCGAGTACGATAATACTTGCTATTCCTGTAAGGAACTGTTCAGTCAAACTAGTCTCCACTATTACTTATTGTTCGTATTATATATCAGAACGAAAATTTACGAGAAGCAAATTGAACATTTTGCCTCTATAAATTTATCCCAGTAAAGTATAATCGCAATCAGAAATTATTCCCGGCTTTATACTTTATTCCGAGATTATTTAGTATGTTTGCATACAATAATTCGGCTTTTTTCAGGTCCAGTGATTCTTTAATTCCGATCCTTGCTCCTCTGAATATCATTTCTGAATGTTTCAGTACTGAATCCCTGACTTCCTGTCTTTCAGCCTATATGGAAAGCATATTAAGAGTCTCTAGCAGCCTGATCGTAACTGAAACAACACTCCCCGAGTTCTGTCTTATCTGGTTGAACGCTGCATCCATAATATCAGAAAAACCGGCATTTTTTCGTATCAGCCTGATCCTGTTGTCCTCGTCGTAAATGTAAGTGTGCGCAAAAGCTCTGGATTTCAACCTGCTTAGAATAGCTCCCAGTTGATCTATACATGTTATAGCTGTAAAAGGATCATTGATACCGGGAGAAAGGGACCTGACTGCTATTTCCACAAGCTGGTCAATAGCGAACTCTATGTCCTGTTCATTCGTTCTCTTGTCACCGGTTATATAATAGCTGTTTATCGATGAAATTAACTTTTCGTCACAGTTCTCTTCCGGATACACAAGAGCTATCGGATAACCCGTGATGACGAAGTCGCCCGGTTTGTTCAATATTTTAATTATCAGATCATGTTTTGTCGCGAGTATCTCCAGACCATAATGATCAAGTACCTGGATATATCCGCCATTGTTACTTAAAGCCTCGACACAATGGTCTGTAAAATCGTGGGGTATCGGCTGAAGTGGTCTCCACAGGTTTTTTGTACTGTGGTCCGTAACCACTTCACTGCGGGGCAGCAACCTTTCAATCGTGCTTGTAAGGTTGACCTTGACTTTTGATATGATCCTGGATGCCTGCATGGATTCTGCTACGTGATGAATGAAGTAGATCAGGACGCTTATACTTCCAAGTGCCAGCAGCACGCCAAAGCTTACCGATATGTTAGGCACAAAAGTGTGAGATTCACCTGTTCTGATAGTTCTTAGTATAAGCAGGCAGTAAACAAAAGTGGAAATGAACGTTCCGAGTACAATCTGGTTACCGCGGTCATGTACAAAATTAATTATAAGTCTCGGTCCGAACTGCGTGGATGCAAGTGTTAGCGTTACAATTGTTATCGAGAAAACTACACCTGCTACGGTTATCATGGAGCCCGCTATTGTTGAAAGCACCGAGCGTGCGCCTTCAGCTTCATTTGGCAGAATATAGCTGAAAACCTCGGATAGCCCGGTCGATACGGCGAGCCTGTCCAGTAATATCATCAAAAATGACATCAATATGGCGATTATCACCATAATTGCCGGGATAAACCAGTAGCTATTGCTGACCTGGTACCAAATATTAAGAACTCTAGTTTTTATCGTATATAACAAGATTTATAATTTGTCGGATAAAAATTTTACAGTTTTAGATTTTTTAACTCAAAACTCTATCTCTTCTGATCTTTATGCTTTTTTAAATAAATAGCGAGAACACGAAGTGTTAAAAGCGCCAGAGCAGTTGTACCTATTGCCAGTAATATCTGCGAAATTGCAACGCATATTCCTACCGAAGCAACAAACAATATTGATGCTGCTGTTGTAAGTCCTTCCACGTCCTCTGTACCGCGACGGATTATCATACCGGCACCGATGAAACTGATTCCTGTGATTACCGCCTCTATAATTCGAAGAGGGTCGGACCTGACGAGGTCGTGAGTAAATTGATACCTACCGATCATAACTTCGCCAAGTGATACAAGCAATGTTGCAGATCCGGCCACGAGCATATTTGTACGTATACCAGCGGGTTTTTTTGCCAGTTCACGGTCTATGCCTATCAATGCTCCGAGCAACATTGATAGAGCTACATACCCAAAAATCTTTAGCTGAACAGGGTTTAAACTTATTATTTCCATTTTATATATGTAATCTCATTTTAAATCTGTAGTCATACAGTGTCAATCTGTGCCATGTCTGCTAATGACCAATGTGGAATTCTTAATAAAGCATCAGGAACTTCAGTATCTGAAAAATGGACTGTAGATGCTGATCGGATAAATCAACAGCATTAATGATTCTTCAACTCTGTTAAATCCCCGCTTATCGGAACTGTTAAGGTCTAGTTGCCGTACTGACCCCTGAACTGCTGTGTATCGATCAGAGGAATAGTCATACCGAAAGATTGATTTATCTTCTGTATGAAGCGGTTTGATATTATAGCGTAACCTGCATTGTCGGGATGTACGCCATCGAGACTGAAGGCTGTATTCTCCGGATCATCGAGAACGAAATTTCCTGTATAACCGTCGATTCCCGAGCTGTTTATTTCCTGCAGCAGTGCGTTTATGTCAACTACGGGTATCCCGAAACTCGCAGCGGCTGATGAAATAATGTCGTTAAAGTCATTCACGGAATTCTGAATGCTTGTCTTTTCATTGGTGTTAAGTGTTTGCCCGCCCGTTATTACAGTTCCAGAGGGATTAAGTCCTCCCGCCTGCATTTGAGAAACGATACCGGACGCTTCACTCATGGAAAAACCCATATCCATTAATTTCTGTTGATCGGGAATACCGGTTCCGTTATTGAAATAACTGTCCAGGACGCTTACAAGAAGATGTTCTGTATCTGTTTCCTGTGTTGTTAGAGGTATGTATAGACCGTTACCAAAGTCTATCGTGTTAAAATCCTGCCCGAACACAACCGGAACAGGCTGGTCAATACCAAGCTGTGGAACAGTTCTGAAAATCCGGTCGAGGAAATTGACAAAAGGAATGTCAGTAACATTCGCAATATTCGCAACGATAATGTCAGCATCCGTTTCTGTAGTTAACCTGTCCAGGATATCATTAAAATCATTTTCGAATTGGGAAGCGGGGGTTATCTTGCTTAGGTCTCCACCCTGCTTGGCTGCACCAAGGACATCATTGTTGCCTATCCATAGTGTTATCAGGTTGGGGTCAAGTTCGATGGCCTGTTCTATCTGCGTTCCCATTCCTCTTAGAACGAGCTCGAACAGCAGCTGACTTGTTGACTGCACATCCACAAGTCTCGCACCCGGTATACCCAGATTGTCATAAGGTCTGTCCAGGAAGAAATTGTCGAACAGGTCGGTTGGGTCATTAACGTCCAGATCTTCTCTGAGTATTACGCCGTTATCGAACATGAGCGGGGTCTTGCCGGGTTCAAAACCGATGCCCGGTGATTTCACGGTCGGTTGCTCGAAACCATTTATTCCCAGCTGCTGCGATATAAGAAAAGGAAAGCTGTTGAACTGGAAATTATCTACTATGCCGTCTGACTGAACTCCTGCTGTAAGGCTGTCTCCGATGGCTACATAGGGACTTGAACCAGGATTTGTTACGTCATTAAAAAAATCCCTCGTATCCTTACATGCGAATACAAGGGGTAAGAAGATCAGAAGTAGTAATATTCTGTAATTCATTGTTAATTTAATCCTGTGTTGATTAAGTAAGACCGAGAATGCCGATAATTATTAAATAGAATGCTACGACGTAATTAAGCAGTTTTGGCATTGCAAGTACTAAAATCCCCGCTATCAGGGAAACAATTGGCTCTATATGCATGATAAAGTTCCTCCTTTTTCTAAAATAACCAATATCTAATTGAAATCACTTAATAATTCGAATCAGGTACTGATTTTTGATCAAAAATTCAAAAACACCAGTTTAATCGGTCAGAAAACTATTTTTAATATAGAAGATGCTTATGCTAGCCGATCACAATTATTCCGTTTGACTGAAAAGTGTGTTAATCGTTGTTGAATAAGCAATTTTAAAAGACAAAAAATGAACTTTTGTTTCAGTAAAAGCCATATCAGGGCCGATACACCGTAGGTTCCGCATCTTTATGCATGCCAAGTACAGTGATGGATGTTAACTTTCCGTTCTCTGTCATTGCTGCAACGCGGTACCCTGTTTCAACATTTTCGATCATGTCCTGGTCTGCATTGATATCATAGGTCCTGAGAGACCCGTCTTCCTCGATCCTTATGATGTTATCCCCTACAAGCAGTACCTTGCCGATAATTGCGCCTTCGTATTCCTTTCCGACCTGGTTTATCGGCATTTCTTCTGACTGATCGTTCATCATACTATCGTGCTGCATCTGGCCATCCTGCATATGGTCGTTCATATTATTGTCCTGCATCTGTGCACTGGCAACAAAGTTGAAAACCGGGATTATTAATATTGTTATTAGTATGATTTTTGCTTTATTCATTGTTATTAATCTCCTTAACAAATATATATTTATTACTTCTAATATTATAGCTTAAGTTATCATATGATTTTTTGAAGATATTATTCGGTTATTTGTCCTATCGTTAATTGTTCTGTTTATCCCCATCTGTTATCCTGACCGGGATGGGAGCATCCTCTCTGTAGATTTTCAGTTCTTTTATATCTGCAGGCATTACGATCCCGTTATTAACAAGCTCTGTTTTTACATTATTTATTACATCCGATTTGGTTTTGAGTGGGTCGCTGTTATTAAAGGTATCTATCCAGAAGTAAACCCCTATGTCCACGGTGCTCGTAGTCAGCTTCTCTATATATGCAACCGGTTTCCTCTGTCCTGTCAGAACACCTTCCGCTTTTGTGACCGCATCAATTATAATTTTGCAGACTTCGGATAAATTCTCTCCGTAATCTATACCGGCAATAAAGTTCATTCTCAGATAACCGTCTTTTGTATAATTCGTTAGTGTGTTCTTCAATATTATTGAATTCGGTATGTAAACATCTTTACCATCTATGGTCTTGATATGGGTGTTTCTGATGTCCAGTGACACAACATTACCGAGGTAATTATTGATCTCGATCGTATCGCCGATATTGTATGGCCTGCCGAATGCGAGAATTATTCCGGCAAGAAAATTCTCGCCGATATCCCTGAATGCAAAGCCTAAAATAAATGCCGATATTCCCGCCCCGGCTATCATTCCACCTGCTATTCCGCTGAATCCAAGTACATAAATTGCCAGGATAATCCCGATACCTGTTATCATCCATTTTGTTATCCTGCCGAGGAAACGGGAGAGCAGCAGGTCCTTTGATCTGTGTTCGGAGGTCCTGGTTACGATCCTGTTCAGTTTCCTTCCAATAAATAATGAAATAAAAATAATAAGAAGCGCGAGAAGAATAGTAGGAAGGTGGTTAAAAAAAGTGTTGTAAGAACTCTGAAATAAAGCAATTAATCTGTCTGAATAATAATTTTGGAAATTATTCATTTTATATACTTGCCCTGCATATGAACTAATTGATTCAAATAGTTCAGCATTAACTGCATTCTAAAGGTTACGAACTTTTAGCCAGGAAATGATCCGTACAGAAAAAATAATAATCTAAATCTACAGGTGTTAATAACATTGATTAATAAATGGTCGTTGGAAGGATATTTATTTTATTAGAAACTTTCCAAGTATAGGTAAATAAATTTATGATGCATATCGGCGCATGATGTTAGAAGTAAGGCACTTATCATCGGGAATTATGTTAAGTGCCATTATCTCGAACTTATTATTCAACCGGAACGAAGACTCAATCTGTATATTTTATATCTTTAACGGCTTGAGTTAATGCTGAAATTTCAATTCCAGTTGCTGGGTGTGAATTCCACTTTATAACTCTTTGTCGTTGTCTGTCCGAAGTAATTCCTCGCTGTAACAAATATGTCACCTTCTGCCTTTATAAGCGGATCCTCACCACATCTTTGCTGAAGATACCAAAGCCTGAAGTTGTAAGTTGTTGTATGCTTTTTTGCTACATCACTTCCTGAATATGTTTCTTCGGGATGCCATTCCGGTCTGTCACCGGTGGCGTGGAACATGATCCCGTCGTTAACACCGCACTGAAGCTCGAGGTTAGCTCCGACGGATATATCCCTTACACCGGATTGCTCATCCACAGCAGTTCCGTGCAGACGGATAATGCCTGAAATTTGCATATTATCAAACTTGGTTACATTCTCTCGATCGGTCAGCTCTGTGCCGTTTACAGTAACGCTCACATCAGGAGGAGTATCATCTCTCTCATTAATTAGCGTTGTTTTACTGACGCATGACATTACGGGTAAGGCAAACAGCAGGACCAGCAGCAGGCTTGTCTTATGTGATCTTGTAAAGATTCGTGAAAATAGACTCATATCCTTCTATCCTCCTTTGGGATATAGAAAATAATAGCATCAAAAAAATTTATTTAAAATACGAATTATATTTTATTAAAAGTAATTTATAAAGTAGAGTACCCCCCGATTTTTTCAACATGAAATTTAAAAGCTTAACTTCCCACTTAAAATATCCCAAAACATGGCCCAGTCTCCCATTAGTCTGTAAACGGGAAATTCAAAAGTAGCGGGTTTGTTCTTCTCAAAAGAGAAGTGACCGGTCCATGCAGTGCCGTAATCCGCAAACAGTACAGCGAGCAGATATGTCCAGGATCTGCTTAATATTGAATAAAGCACAATTATCACCACTATGAAACATCCAGCGATATGAAGTCTCCTGTTCGAGTTGTCACTATGCTCGGAAAGATAATAAGGATAAAATTCTGAAAAGCTTTTAAACTCTTTCATCATTCAGGCCTTTTGTCCGTATAGATCACTTGTAATTCTTTTAATTATCTAATCTTATAACAACTACACGACCGGCACAAATGATTTTTTAACCGAGATATTTATCATAAACGTCCTTTGCCCAGAACAACTGAGTGCCGGATGACAGAAGACCGGTGAACATTATTGTCTCGGCTACCTCCTCTTTGCTAATATCCAGGGCCAGGGCTTTCTTTATTCTGGATTCTGTGCAATGCTTACACCTTCCGTGAACAGCAACGGCCACAGCTATCAATGCCTTGGTCTTTTTATCAACAGCTCCTTCAGCTTCGGCAGCGTTGTAGAATTCCCACCATCCCTCAGCCATTTTTGGTGCCTGTTTTTCAAACCATCTTTTATCTGACATGAATAATCCTCCTTGATGTATTGGATAAAATACTAATTAACATGAATACAGGATTATGGGAAATGATTTAAATAACTGTGCAGGGAATTAAGTTTCGAGTTATTATCTAACTTCTATTTTCTATTATTTAGACTTTCTGCCCGTTACTGTAACCACGATATTTCTTGCTCCGCCATTATCCCTGTGCTCACAGAGATAAATCCCCTGCCAGGTCCCAAGTTTCAGCCTGCCGTTACTTAAAGGAATTGTAAGGTTACTTCCGAGCAGTGAAGATTTTATATGAGCGGGCATATCATCACTGCCCTCCAGGGTATGTCTGTAATAGGGAGCGTTTTCGGGGATCATCTCATTGAAGTGACTTTCAAAGTCCGTTCTTACATCGGGTGAAACATTTTCGTTCAGTGTCAGTGATGCAGAGGTATGGCATATAAATATATGAGCAATTCCGACCTCGAATTCTTTTATCTCCGGGACACCTGAAAGTATTTCATCAGTTACTATGTGAAATCCCCGGGGTCTTGATCTGAGTCTTAACTCCTTCTGAATACATTCCATTGTGAATTAACGATCAAAAACAATGTTAAGATAAAACGTTCAGGTTTTTAACCGTTCTCCTCCTCTACTTCTTCAATTGTTCTTCCGGTTAATACCGATTCTTTCTGAGTACTCACTGGATTCCTTCTCGCATCTGCATATTCATCGTCTGTCTTTACCAGTATCCACAGTTCATTCTTATCTTTCCTGAAGAATGTAAGCGAATAGCCACCCTTAAGTTTTTTGCCTTCAAGCCGGAAGGTGATGTGACCCTTTGAGATGCCCTCGCTAATGGTCTGATCGTCTTTCTGATTTTTGTATATTCCCTTGTCCCATACTATCACAGTCCCTGCTCCGTATTCGCCTTCGGGAATTACACCCTCAAAATCGGCATATTCAATGGAATGATCCTCTGTTTGTATGGCGAGCCTTTTATCAGAAGGGTCGGTAGACGGACCTTTGGGAAGTACCCATGATTTCAGAACTCCTTTGACCTCGAGTCTGAAGTCATAATGTAGTGTGGTTGCCTTATGTTTTTGTATGACGAATGAGGGCATTTCCGGGAATTCCTGTAACTTTCGCTCTTTATTTATAATACATGATAATGTCTTTATAATAATGGAAGGAAGTACAGATTTAAATGACGAGATCCGGTGATACAAAATGTTTATTCTGCAGCATTTCTAAAGGTAATACAGATGCTTTCAGGGTATTCAAAGACGATTCCACGTTGTGTTTTCTGGATAAAAGACCATTATTTCCCGGGCATTGTCTTCTAATACCGACTGTGCATATAGAGACACTTAATGATCTGGATCAGGAAACCCTGGGAACCATATTCCGGAACCTTCAGCTCATAAACAGGGCTGTCGAAAAAGCCATGGAAGCCGAGGGTACATTTGTAGCAATAAATAACAGGATAAGCCAGAGCGTCCCTCATCTTCATATACACATTGTCCCAAGGAGAAAGAAAGACGGATTGAAGGGGTTCTTCTGGCCTAGAAATCCATACAGGGATGATAAACATATGCGGGATACGGGGAAAAAGATCAAGAAGGTTATTAAACAGTTATGCTGAAAATCACTTTTATGAATGCGATCATTGAGTTCATGTTTTCTCTTCTCATTTTTACATGCAATAATAACTTGTTTGTAAATTTTTTATAAGAAACCTTAAATTAATTATCCGAAAATGAATATAAAAATACTTGCGATCGGCGGAAGAGGAGATGTACAACCCCTGGTTGTTCTCGGCGAGGAGCTGTCCCTCAGAGGATATCATGTATCAGTCGCAACTCACGTGGAATTCGAAGACGTTGTAAGGAGTGGCAGACTCGAATATCTCAACATATCGACCAGTATAAAGGAGCTATTCCTCGGCAGGTACGGCAAGGGGACTTACAGTACGGAGAGTAATTATTTCAGGTCCTGGTTCAATTTTTACAAAATGTTCGGGGAAGTGCTTTATCAGTCCGCTTCAGACTCTTATGATGCATGTAAGGACGGGGACCTTATAATCTATTCACCCCCGTGTCTTTACTTTGCTCCGCAGCTTGAAGAGAAATTAAAGATACCCTCCGTTCCGGTATTTTTTCAACCGTTTCATCCGACAGGTGAATTTCCACACTATATTTCTCCTCTGCAGGTGAACTTTAGTTCCACTCTGAATCTGCTTATCCATTATCTGGCGGACTACATGATGTGGATACCCTATCTGCCGGTAATAAACAGGTTCAGGAAAGAACGTCTGGGACTGCCGTCGATATCCGTATTCAACAGGTATATACAGAACTGGCGTAAAGATCAGAAACTTTTTATATACGCCTTCAGCGAGTATGTGTTAAAAAAACCTTCTGACTGGCCGGAAAATGCGCATGTGACCGGTTATTTCTTCAGACAAAGAGACGAATCCGGTTTAGATGATAAGGAACTCGAGGAATTTATAAATTCCGGGGAAAAACCTGTTTTTGTCGGTTTCAGCAGCACGGTAGTCCACGAAGCGGAAAAAATTGCGAACATACTTAAAAACGCGTTCAGCAGGTTAAACAGCAGGGTCGTTCTTGTCACCGGGTGGGGAGGTATGCAGGATATCGATTTTCCGGAAAATATTTTCAAGATCCCGTATGTCCCGTATGACCGGTTGTTTCCCCATATGTCACTTCTTATTCATCACGGTGGTGCCGGTTCGACTGCTTCAGCCCTGCGCTCGGGAGTACCTTCTCTTGTTATACCTTTTGCGGCAGACCAGTATTTCTGGGCAAAACGTGTTGAAAGAACCGGAGCGGGTCCTGCACCATTACCTGCACGCGAATTAACTTCAGACCGTTTGTACAGATCGGTAAAAGAAGTTTTAGAAAGCGAAAAGTATTATTCCAGGGCAGAAGAGATAGCAAGAAACATAAAAAGGGAAAATGGAATCGGGAATGCGGCTGACCTTATAGAGGAGCTAATTTCCGGTTACGGCCTGTCCGATGACAAATAATTGGCTATTATGAAATTTCACAAATCCGGACTACAGGGTTTAATTTAGTTTTTACCTGTTTAGAAATGACATAGCATGTTAAAATTACAAAATATTCTTCAACCTGACGCGGGGTAATTAATGAAAGTAGTTGTTGCAAAACCAAGGGGTTTCTGTGCCGGTGTAGACAGGGCGATAGAACTGGTTGAAAGGGCTCTCGAGATGTATGGTCCGCCGATATACGTGCGCCATGCTATCGTGCACAATAAAAGGGTTGTGGACTCTCTCAAGGAGAAAGGTGTTGTTTTTGTTGAAGAGCTTGATGAGATTAAACAGCCCAGGGCCCGCGTGATCTTCAGTGCCCACGGTATAAGTCCGGCTGTGTGGAAAGAAGCAAAGGAGAGGAACCTCCAGGTAGTCGACGCTGTATGCCCACTGGTCACAAAAGTACATAACGAAGTAAGAACCTATGCCGAGAAAGGCTACACCATAGTTCTTATTGGTCACAGAAACCATGTTGAAGTTATAGGTACGAGCGGTGAGGCACCTGACAAGGTAGTTGTTGTGGAATCTGCAGAAGAGGCGAAGAACCTGAACGTGCCGGACCCCGGCAAGGTGGCTTATGTTTCACAGACTACCCTTAGCGTAGACGATACAAAGGATATTGTGAGAGCACTGAAAGATAGATTCCCCGGAATTATAAGTCCATCCAAACTTGATATTTGTTATGCAACACAGAACAGGCAGGACGCCGTGAAAGAACTTTCCGCGATATCCGATATGATATTTATAATGGGGTCACCCGAGAGCTCGAATTCAAACCGCCTTGTCGAGGTGGCAAAATCCTCAGGTGTTGAGCGGGCGTATCTTATTGAAGGTGTTCAGGATCTGAAGCCTGACATGTTTCGTAAAGATATGGTTATCGGTCTGAGCTCGGGTGCTTCGACCCCGGAGATCGTGGTTCGCGAAGTCATAGACAAGCTCAGGGAATTCGGTGCAGATGATGTAGAGGAACTAAGCGGTGAAGAGGAGTATACAAGGTTCCCGTTCCCTGAAAAACTTGAATTTATAAACTAAAGAAGCTATTGATACAGAACAGTTAATTTTCCAGATCGTCAGCGATCTTCTGAAGTGTATCTCTCTCTTTCTTTAGATTTTCACGGAAGAAAGAGCTGTCTGTATCTGCCATTTCCATCCTGAGTTCTGATATGTAGCTCTTTAGCGCCTTTAACAGGATTTCCCTTTCATCATTTGAAATTTCTAATGTTGGCATTGAAAACCTCCTTAATTATATTCTGTTAAATAAATCGGGATAAGTAAATAACTAATTTGTCCGGAGGTTTATAAAAAAAGGCTGATAAAAAGTCCTGCACACATAATAAGTATGAATAAATATATTAATAACTTTTTAACACCAATGTAATCTGTCGAATTACCATTATCCCTATTTTTCATTTTCATGAATTTTCTGTGGAATAAGACCATAATTGCAGCAACTATCAAAAATAAAATATTCAACCAGAATGTGTAATCCAGTTTAAACCTTGCAATATCTCCTGCGGCCTTGCCGCTCTGAGGCAGTATTCCCATAAAAGTAAAGATTGTGTCGAGGATAAAAGCCGTCAGTACTATGCTTATGAACATTATCAATGCAATGTATAGTGCTACTTTCCACCCGTAATATTTGGAATTTACCCTTACAAGAGGGGGCACCATCAGGTCTGAATAGATAAAACCCATTATTCCTGCGAATAATACACCGTTGGAATTCAGCACTGTAGCAAGCGGGATATTCCCCATGGACCCTATGAAAGTAAATGCAGCCACGAAAGGGGCTACTACGGCGTTTTCAATTGTAATAATCCATGCCGGCAAAATACCGCTGTAGTTATTAAGAAAAATCGCTGTCCAGAAACTTCGGGGAACAAAGACAGCCATGAAACCGGCAATGGTAAATCCTATCAGTATATCTTCCCACACCATCTTCCATTCCATTACAAACCTGTTTCCGACCATCAGCCATCCTTTACGTGATAATATCCTTTCTTTCCAGTTAAAGTCTCCATCTTCATCTGATTCTTCTTCAACTTTGTTCCTTGCTTCATCTATCCATTTCTTCGGATAAGTCAGGGTTATCAAAATACTGCTTATTGCTATTAACAGGAATCCACCGATTATTTCGGCGGCCAGGAACTGCCAGCCCAGAAATATAAGAATTAATATCCCGAGCTCGATAACAAGGTTTGTAGAAGCGAACATGAACGCGACCGCTGCAATAAAATGTGCACCTTTGGAAAAAAGTGCCCTTGCCGCAGCGAGTGCTGCAAATGAGCACGATGAAGAAGCAGAACCGAATATTGCAGCAATTGATATGCTCTTAAAATCAGTATCACCCATATAAGGTGTTAGCTTCCCTTTGGGTATAAAAACCTGGATCATCGAGCTGATGAGATAGCCGAAAATAAATGCCCATCCGGCTTTCCAGAAAAACCCCAGTGCCGTTAGGGAAGCATCTCCATAATGTGAGAGAAAAGTTTCTGAAAACATTTAGTATATTGAGTATAAATGGAACTAGATCTTTGCCCTTCTCAGTCTCAGTGCATTCCCAATTACCGAAACTGAGCTGAAACTCATAGCCGCCGCAGCTATAATGGGGCTAAGCAGGATACCGAAGAATGGAAAAAGTATCCCGGCTGCCACCGGAACTCCGAGAGAGTTGTAAACGAATGCAAAGAAAAGGTTCTCTTTAATATTCCTCATTGTAAACTTGCTCAGTTTTATCGCTCTGGCTATTCCGTTAAGATCGCCTTTTACGAGCGTTACCCCGGAGCTTTCCATAGCCACATCGGTTCCCGTTCCCATGGCTATTCCTACTGTCGCCTGCGCCAGTGCGGGTGCAT